>JAABUK010000374.1_pt1 | contig 96394 bp, 22 predicted proteins | sample 5559141 | NCBI WGS metagenome assembly JAABUK01 (sample SAMN10711869, study PRJNA513367) | rock metagenome | isolation source: Antarctica rocks | place: Antarctica: Victoria Land, Pudding Butte nord | collected 2016-01-03
GATGACAAGCACGAGGCGAATCATATCAGTACCGTGCAAAGTGTCATGGAGAGTATAGAGGACAAAGTATCAGAGGATGATCTGATTCGAGCCTCGAAGGCTATCAGGGACGAATGGAAAAAGAGAGCGAGAGGTCGAAGCCCAGAGGGCAACGATGGCTAGAGCGGCTACCAATGGTCAAGTCCGAAACGGCAAGACTGGATTGAAGAGGAAGCACCAAGGCAATGATGATGCTGTCAACGGTGGCCATGGCGTGTGAGACTCATCGCGATACAATTCGACTTAATTGGGAGCACCGTACTAACTTCTTTGATTGACTCGCGGCGACCACAAATCACTGTCACAAGTTAGACATTTGCCTTTGGGTATTGGTCTAGGAGGCTTTCTCTTCATCAAAACGATTTGTCAAGACCCATTCTTGTTGGATACAACCTTGGATGTGGAGATCCGGCATCGTCTTGCTCATATAATCTAGCATTTCCGACCAATTTTGGAACTTATGCCAGTCCAAAACCGAGGCAACGATGAGAGAAGATGCCGCATGTATGCCTTCCTCTCCGCTAGCCTCAAATACCCAATTTATGTCTAACGCCTCACTAGGAATAGTTCGTTCGTCATTCGAAAAGTGCAATCGCCCCCAAAGTTTGCCACATGGAAACTACAACGGCGCCGATACCGGCCCTCGGATGGCAGGATGGTAGCCTTGTGTATCTCAAGCAATACAAATTGATTTCACCGCACTGCAGTTCCGTAGCCATATGATGTAACTTGCGATAAGCCATTGATCACCATTGATCTTTCGTAGAATATGCTACCAATATGCCATCCTCAAGTCAAACTATCAAACATATCGTAGTCTTTGGGTAGCCTATCCCATTTCATCCATCAAACTGCATCACCACTAACCTCCATCAGAGCAGGTATCACAGGCCTCCAAAGCGCACTTTTCCTCCTCCGCGCCGGCTATCATGTGACCGTAATTGCAGAACACACCCCTGGCGATGAGAGTCCGCTGTATACTTCTCCATGGTAAATCTTCGCTCTGTCGTTGCAAAAGCTTTGTCGTGCTTCCGGTCGTGCATGAAACGATAGATGGGTAAAAATACTGAGACTGAAATCATCACAGGGCGGGAGCTCAATGGCGCACTCATGCCAAAGCCGATGAGAAGGAGCAGCAGGAGTGGGATGTGGAAACTTATAGGGAGTGGATGGGTATGGTGAGGAAGGGGAAGGGGAGGGAGGCTGGGTTGGGTGTGAGTACATGTCTATTTTGCTATGCGGAATTCGCTTCCATGAAAACATGCTATTCGTTTGAAAAGAAGTAAAGAAAAGTTGTGTAAGGACCAAAAACAGGCTACGTTCTTTGTGTCATGCATCCCGTCGTTTCTCCCCTGAAGGATGCAGTCCATGGTTGACATTTTATGAATCTTCGTCCACGAACAGATGGTCCCGTCTACTCTCTATTGGTATATCAATTCCCTGGGCTTCTACATTACAGCCAATCAGCTGACGAGGTCAGGTCTGCTCAATCCTCGGAAGTCGCTCCTCAACTATGGTGGCGGTCCCTGGTAGAGGACTTTGAAGAAATCCCATCCTCCCACCTCTCTTCAGGCATCAAATTCCCTCCTGGAACCCAAACAGCCGCCTCCTTCACAGCAATCTGCATAAACGTCCCCCAGCATCTCACCTACCTCCTTTCCTCCATCCTTACCGCCGGCGGAAAAGAATTCAAAGCACGCTTACCAACCGACGGCGGCCTCACAGGAGCTCTCGAGTCTGCAGCAGCTTTGATCAAAGACGCCAATCTCCCTGAAGCAGGGCTGTATGTAAACGCAACTGGCCTCGGAGCCAAAGAGCTGGTACCCGATGACCGTATGTACCCTGTCAAGGGCCAAACCGTGCTGGTGAGGGGAGAGGCGAAGGGTGCTACGACGACGGATCAGAATCGATACGTAATCCCAAGGCCAGGAAGCGGAACGACCATTTTGGGAGGGACGAGAGAGGTGGGGATTTGGTATGCTCTTCCCTCTTCTGCTCTCTTCTCTTCTCTGACTAGACTCTTGCCAATGGGCTGTTGACTGGCCTGCAGGGATACCACTGTGAGCGACGAGACGACGAAGTCGATCCTGCATGGCTGCAAAGTCTTAGCGCCCGAACTGCTGAGCAAGGATGGAGGATTCGAGGTACTGAGTGTGCAGTGCGGGCTGAGGCCTGCGAGGGAGGGTGGGCCGAGGGTGGAGGGGGAGATTGTGGATGGGAGGTGGAAGGTTGTGCATTCGTATGGGCATGCTGGCGCTGGGTGAGTGGATAATGAGAGTAGAGTGAGGAGTGACATACTGACGAGGGTAGGATAGGTATCAGAATGCGGTTGGTAGTGCCAGGAACGTTGTGAGGCTTGTGAAGGAATTGGAAGGTGATGGGGATGGGAGGGCGAAACCGTAGTGATTTTCGAGGTTCCCACGGAAAACCTTGGAAAAAGTTTGGATATTTCTTCCAAGACGAAGGCTATATGTCTGTTGAAGTGTTAATTGAAAGGAATCTGCATATTTTCAAGGAATCTAATATGTCGAAGGATGGTCCTGTATTCCCACATATTCATCTCCATCCCTATACGTTTCACAAGAGCGCCGTGTCCAAACATTCCCGTCAAAGAAGTGAAGCTATCCCTCCAATGCCCTTGACCCAATGCTCAATTAACGAAAGTCCGATTCTCCATATCCAGATACATAGCCCCAGTCCGAAGTAAACTGTTTATAATCACTCCAAGCCTACCCAATCACTGAAGTCTTCTACTTCGATATGTCCTCTTCCCTCTCCTCCCTTTTCCCGTTCACATCTTATCGTCCCCAACCAAGAACCCTTCCCCTATCACTTGGACTCGGCCCGCTTCCTGCACTCTTTCCTTGTAGCTTCTGCAAGGCCGCCTCAGCAGCATCTTCCTTCGCAGTGTTGACATATTGCCCGTCATACCAGTAGCGCGCGGACACGTTCTGGCCGCTGACGCTGACGGTGCAGGACCAGGCTGTGCGTTTGCCGCGACGGTCGGAGAGGACGTTGTAGGCGGGGAGGGGGAGGCGGCGGGATTGGCAGTGCTCTGTGGAGGAGGTTTTGTTAGGGATGGGTTTCGAGAAGTGGAGAGAACGCGAGGAGTGAGTGTGAAGGAAGGATGTTTCAAAAGAGAAAAAGTAGATTTTAGGAGGACGCTAGATTCATGTGCAAAACGTAAAGAACTGGATGAAAAATGGGATTGCGAACCTTGGAGCTTATCCTGCCAGGTGGAGGTGCGCTGAGCAACGCTCGTAGTGGATGTGGATGTTACCGACGACATCCTTGAGGGGTTCAAGGAGGCGTAGGTAGGCGAGGGACTATCAATCAATGTGGGCTGGTTCGAGGGGTAGTATTGATCGTACTGGTCGTAGTGATCGAAGGAGTCAATGTTGTTTGCTGGAGGCGAGCGATAGTGGTACATTGAGGTTGTGTGCTGCTAAAGAAGTGGCTTATTGTGTAGATAGAAACGTGAAGTGAGAGTCGATGCGGTCAAGATGTTGTCGGGGTCAAGGTGAAGAAGGGGAGCAAGGAAGCTGGTGCGAAGCAAGCAAGAAGCTGATGAAGTCGTGTAGCAGTCTTTATAGATAAAAAAGGATAGAGCAGGATCTCTGAGCGTGGTACTGGTACATTCGGAAGAAAGCAATGCAAAAGTGATATGGATACGAAAAGCAGATGAGCGAGAGACATCAGGTGTATATACCCGCAGAGCAGCACCAGCAGAATCTGAAATAGCTTGGGACAAAATAAACATGCAAGATGAAGTGTGAGACATCTGATTTGAAAGCTGTCAGATAACCTTCCTGGTATGTGTCTAGCTGTCCTTCAAACTCGACCTGCTTGAACCCTACCGGCATTTCTTTCTATCAGATCTAGGTACGGTGAAGAGTAAGACGGAGTCGACCGTAGGAGCCGCACCAAGAGATTGGTCGGAAGGATAAATAATGCGCTGGCAGTATGGTCTCATAGCGGTGGAGATTTTGGAAAAGGAGGTGTAGCTCGGTTCAAAGGGGAGGGACGTTAGATCGTTTGACCGAAAGGAGAAAGGTGGTATATCAAAGTCAACCAAAGCGGCAAATAGGAGCAGACATTGAGCGTCATAGTGCTCAAATAGCTACGATTGTGTGGACGGAGGAGGTAGCTCGAAGGTTGGGCACTTCTGTAGTCAGCGTTCGTGACTTAAAAAGCAGTGATCGTTCGCTATAGGTTACCCATTCCTTGGGTGTGAGGTCGTTTGACCATCTGCTAATCCACAGCGAACATGGCAGAACTGAGAATTGCGGTCTCAGAGGCACAACTGTCCTCAATTCGGCAGCAATGCTGCCAATAGATCATCTTAGCAATCAATAGAATGGAGCATTTGGGTTAAGGGTGACGAAGCGAAGGGATGATAGGTTTCGCGGGGGTAAGGGTTTGGGCAGCCTCGCGGGGTTAGCTGCATCCTGGGGGTTGCAAGGCTTGCGACAGTGCTCCGGATGCATTTAGGGTCCCCGGAGAAGAGCAAGAAGCCTTTCATATCCAGTGAAGATTAAAGGCTCCTTTGCTTCGACGTTCGGAGTCTCGTTGGGCTGCAATGATGCCTCCGTGCGGTGAGATCATGATGAGTGGTTCGCATAAACATGTATTCCTGGGTCAAACCACCTGGCAGATTGTAGCTCTAGACGAATCCTGCTTGCATCAGCTTTGTATAGCTACATAGCTCTATATTGTTGAGATGTTGGTTGTTGAACATGCTCAAGTGAGCCACGCGCAGGAAATTCGGATCACGAGAACGGGTCAACCCGTATCAGATACACTCGTACACCTCTGAGATCTCTAGTATCCATGAAATCTTCGTCCCAATATGCCAGTATATGCAATGTTCCTTCACTGATACCACCCGATGCCCCTCCACACATATGCCCCAGATTACATGCATGCTAAATAACGAGGTGACACAAGGCGTCATTGAGACCAGAGAAAGAACGATTGAAATCGCATGCTGGTCAGCTGTCGTCGTGATATATCATACAAGCAAGATCGGAGACCAGAAACTGGTCCACCACCCGCTTCAGGAAGTTAGGTGCCGGAGAGGAGTAGGGCGTCGTGTAGATGTTTTATCCCTTCGATTGAACACTTCATCCATCAAACGCTTCGGCCCGACGTATTCCATGTTCATCTTGAGTGGAGATTTGTTTGGGACGGGGACGGTCATAACATGTCGCTTTTGGTGGAATTGACTCTTGATGCAATCGTCCACGAGGGCAATGAGACCAGAAGCTACGATGATACTGAGAGCGGTTAGCACAAACCACTTGCTGAGGCAATGCGGCTTACTTACTCGGCAAGATCGATGGAGCTGCCGAGGACTGATTCCTCGAAAGTCATAGCACAGGGTGGAACCCAACCGCCCTTGGCTTGTTCGTCTCGTACGTCCGAAATGCTTCGTGGCACAGGTACGATATGGGCGAGAGACTCCGAGGTCTTGGTGTTGATGAGATGGTATGAGATCTCTTTGAAATTGCCGGATCTCACAGCAACCCGCTTCCAAGCATATTTAGTGCCCCAGTACTCAAATTCGTATCTCTTAGATGGCTTCCCTCCTCGGCGTTTGACCTCAACATGACTATAGTTCGAGAACTCCAGCTGAGTGGTATTTGTGGGGATGGGAAGGTTGCTTGAAGACCTCGGAGAAAGGCCTGCAGCTTCCTCTTCGACGTCATCTTGCGGCATCGAGTCATAACCGGAGTCATGTCTCTTCAGACCTGTTAATGTAGGTGTTTTGCTTTCCGACTTCGACCGTAGATTCGAGAGAGCGTTGCTCATGGACCGCTGCAGACCCGGTCGTGTCATGACAGATGGCTTAGTGTACTTTCGCGTTGAGTGACAGACCTCTCTGCCGGAGTCCCTACAGTATCGGCGAAGAGAGAATTCTCGCCGCTTCAAGTCATGCATACGCAGATGAAAGAGTGTGAGATCCACATTTCCTCCATCATATGTACGAGCTTGGGTGTCAACGCGAAGGTTCATGTTGCCATCCATCGTGGAATCATCATGTCTGAGCAAGAGTATCTGCGCGGACGGGAAGTACTCTGCAAACTCTTGAGGCGAAGACGCTAAAGCGGTGGGATTCACAGCCTCATAGCCATCATCAGGTACCTCGAAAGGTGGTAGATCATCGTCAAAGTCTTCTTCCGAGGAGATGGACGATGCGTAGGTCAAGGAGGAAGTCTGTGGTCTTATGTGCTCGACATACTCATACTGTGGTTTGTCCAGGCTGATCTTATACGGATTGCCATTTGTATCGTACTGCTGTAACGATGGCAGCTCGCTGGCTTCTGTGTGTGCAGTGCTGTTGGAGTGATCTGAGCCACAGTCTGAATGACTTGAGCCGTAATCCGATCTTGAACTGCTCTCGTCACTGCGTCTTGACCATTCAGACGATGTTCTCGACGGCATATTGAAATGCAAAATTAGATAGATGAATCCAAGGTAAAGCGAAGACGGAGAGTGATGATAGTTGTCCGGTAGAGTCGTGTACGGCGATGGTAGAGTCTGAATCAGATTGGGTCTAGAGGCTATCAACCTCGAGTTCTAACAAATGTCCATTCCGATAATAGATGGAATTATATGCGTGATATGTCACGATCGATATTGATGCTTGAAGCTCTAAATAGGATGATAATATTTGCGCAGGCAGGTTGAATAGAGGGAGTAGGAAGGCGTCGCTTGCGGCCAGCTACTTTACGTCCGAGGGGTCCCTAAACAATCCGCCCTTTCAGCCCTGCAAGAATTCCGTCTCCGCCCAGTCACCACTAAGGTATCTAAAGTAGCAACAAGATCGGTCGAACATGATCAGCATCTCTCATTCGCCGAGAGAGCGCATAAGATATTCTGGGATTCGCGCATCAAGGAAAATTCGCCTGCCTTCCATCCATACACAGCCCAATTCCCCCCACCATCAGGCAGCTTGATGCAAGGTCATCACACATGGCTGGCAGAACGCCATCGAACCTTCACCGTGCTTACTCGTAGCTCTTGCCATGAAGCTTGGATTGACGGGGCGAACCAGTGTCCGTCCACCCCAACCTTTTAGCTGCGCAAGATTCTGCTAGCAAAACTTTCGCTTGGAACGGAGGTGCCATGTGTATGGCCGTTGCGAAATTCCTGCAGCGTTCCCGACTCCTTCGAAAGGACTCTAGATCTATGCTGGAAGCCTGCGCAGGACCTCAGGTGTGCGCTCAGGACTGTGTTGGAGCTTCCGAAAGGACTGGGGCCATCAGGTGATGGTCTCGCATCCTCCGAGGTACAACATTTAGAGACATCGTTGTTCACCGCGATGCGGGTGCAGGAGGGATTTTACAGTGTCTTACGCGCTGTGGCTTCTGACCTTCTCAGTCCACCATTTTCCCTTTTACGATCGATGCAAGCAAAAGAATCAATACTCAGTAAATATTTCGTTCGCTCAAGCGCACTCTTCTGATCTCATATTCATGTGGACGGCTGCACGTTGACGGTGCACCCAGGCGGGTCTATTACTCGTACCGAAATCCCATTATTTCTATGCACCTACCATCATTACGACGCTTTCCTCCGAGTCCTGCGACACGAGATCGGCACTCCTTCTCCCAATAATATACACAAGCCACTGGATGTGCCGGGAATCGCATTCCAACATCGGAAGATTCCTACTGGACTGTTCTTACGACGAATGCAACCGAGCAACAAAGGACTTTGAGGCCGCAATCGAGGCCTTAGCGGATCGATCCGCAATCAGGCAAAACATGCTGTCCCGTCTTATTTGCATCACCACTGGTGGTCGCCTGTTGCAGGTACCCAAAGTCAACTAAAGCTAAAAATACTGCTGACTCTCGAAGGATCCTCAGGATGAGGCTGTACGCGGTTTGGGATCCCATTTGATTAGATTGAACGACTATACTCGTCCTTCCTGCTTTACCCACCATGGATTCGTATATGAGCCGTCTGAATGTTGGGCGGTGAAGGAGTACTAAGTCCTTTGCTGATGCCCTACTAAAATGCTCTCAGCCTGATTGAAGTCGTTACCCCCAGCGAAATCCACATTTCTTGCTGTGCAATGTTTAAGATTGCTCCGTGGACAAGGACTACCCCAGAATTGCTTTCGAAGTCCTTCTTAATGCACGCTCCGCCATCTTAACGTCGGGCGCCGTTGGCTTTCCTTCACCGAAGCCAGGAATACCTAAAAAGACAATTGTTCTGTTTCTGCTACGTGTACTATTTCCAGCAGCAACCCCCACATTTACAGGTCTACTATCTACACGCTTGGTCCGTGCAGAAACCCAGCGCCATTCGAAGCACAATTCAAGCTCCCATCCTTCCTATCCTCCTTCTACCTGTTCACCGATGGCACATAGAACACTCTGAAGAACTCGATTGGCATCGGGCGCAGTCCACTAACAGATAAATGTGGAGTCGTAGTGAGGCAGCTGCGAACCCTACAGGGCGCATACAGGCGACGCCATCACTTGCGTCCCCCATCCCTGTGATTACTATGACTGTATCAATGTGTGGAGTAGTAAGGACATCTTCTACTCATTGAGCTATGGTGACCTTGTCTCTTACGCCCTTGAATGCGGACTATACTCCCAGCTTTGAGGCGCTTGCTCCTCTAATCTCAACGTCTCAACAGCTTTTCCGTACAGCCGGTGCGTCGGTATTGCATCAAAACTTAGGCAAAGTCCCTCGAAGGCAGCAACAATGACAAGGGTGTGAACCAAGATTCTTGCTACTTCTCACACTCTCTGAGCTAGAAATAAACAAGATCGAGGGTCACATACCCCTGAATCTCCAGTCATGTTTGGGCGCAGGCGCAGCAAATGCTAAGTACCGTGGGTAAGTCAGCCTCAATAGGTATCATTTCTTGGCTTCATATGCAGATAATTGCAATTAGTTCCCCTGACTTGGCCCGTAGATCTATGGCATCCAACCACGCAAGGCAGCAAACTTCGTGAAGCGTAATGGAGCTGTGAAGGCTGTGCTGCTTACGAGTCTGCTGTCTGAAAGCACTGCTGCTTTGGGGAAATTGCTTCCAAGAGGAGCCTCCAGGTTGTCACAAGCTACTAAGACTGACTATCTGATGTGAAGATGTACTATTCTGCTTGATATTGTAATTATCTGACAAGTATATAATATGAGCTTTTCCAAGAACATTCGATCTACGTGCTGCGCTTGATATATCGGACGCTTAGATACTCATAGTATTTATCCACCATGAATTTGCCCATCCATATCCCAATCATTCAACCGATATATAGCGTTGCGTTTACTGGCAATCCCCATCCCACTCCGTCGCCGTGTAGGCACCAACATCAATTCAATGACCGTCCAAGGATAGATGTACCACCGGAAACCCACCATGTATCGTTCCTCATCACTTCATCACCTCATCAGCCACATATCTCCCCCATGTATCTCCCTTCATCTCTCAGTATGTATCTCACCCATCATCCTCCCCTCACTCATATCCACCATCACAAATTAAACCCCCAACAAAGCCCCGCGACTCTCATCACCAAGCTTAACCCTCCACAACTTCGTCTCCCCAAAACACCACATTTCGCCATTCCTCCCAAAGCAAAAATTCGCACAACCCCCCTCAATCTGCACCTTCCCAATCAACATGCCCCCACTATTCCACACGTTAATTCCATCCCCACACCCCGCGTACACGTTCCCAAAAATATCGGCTTTGATCCCATCCGGCGCGCCTGTGTCCGCATACGCAAATACCCGGCGATTAGTGAGGTAGGGGGATTCATGTTCCCAGAAAATCGAGTAGGCGTAGATGGTGGCGGCGCGTCGGTAATCGGTATTGCCGTCACCGTGGATGAGGTCCGTGTCTGTGATGTAGATTGTGTTTTCGTCGGGGGAGAAGCACAGGCCATTTGGTCTTCCAAATCCATCTGCTACGACTCGTATATCGCCGGTGGAAGGGTCGAAGCGGTAGACTAGTTGGGGCAGTTGCGGTTTAGGGCGGAATCTTTGCTCGTAGCCGTAGATGGGGTCTGTGAACCAGATTGAGCCGTCTGAATGTACGATTACGTCGTTGGGAGAATTGAAGGGGCGCGAGTGGTAGTTGTTTAGGAGGGCGGTGGTTTTGTGGGGGCGTTTGGCTTCCATGTAGATGAGGCCGGAGGGTTCGCGCAGGGAGCCTTGGGCGCAGAGGATGAGGCCGTCGCGGTAGTTGGTGCCGCCGTTGGCCATGTAGTTACGTTCTGGGCAGCGGACTTTGTCGCGGGTGAAGTCGGTGGGGGAGAAGAATTCTATTTTTGTGATTACTATTGTTTTGTTGCGTGTTGTTACGGCGTCTGGGGAGGTGTCTTCAAGTTGGTTGGAGGTTATGAAGAGGGTGTTTGTGGGAGGGTGGAAGACGCCGGCTTCGTGGAAGTAGGGGGCGCGGGGGTCATCGATCAGGCATTGGAGGGTTGGGTTGGAGCCGAGGACGGAAAGGAAGGAGTCATGGTATATCAGGAAGGGTTTTGGTTGCGGTGCTGTGGGAGAGACGAGGGTGGATCTGGGGAATGTCAATTGAGAGCTCTGGGATGGGTCGCGGAGAGAAAGCTTACTGCCATAAGGCCTCGCTTTGACGATTGATGCGCTGGAAATTTCGATTCTCGAAATTGTTGCGGTCTTGTGTCCACGTTGCTTGCGACGAGTTCCCTCTTTTTATAATTGGTCTTTGCGCAGAAATCGCCCTTTGTTGCGGGGCTGGAGAACTCGTACGGGAATCCGAGTCGGACGGCCTACTCGATGGGCGTGCACTGTGCCGTTTCTCGGAGCTCTTGGAGGAATCCGAGAAAGAGACCTTGTGACCTGGAGATAGCAGATTACCGTCAGAGGTCTTCGGCCTACGGAACAGGCTGTGGCTACGACTGTTCATGTTTTGTAGATCTCGAAGTGGGGCAATTCGCGGCAGATTGCGCCTGACAAGAGAAAGCTCTTAGACTGGAAGTGCACTCGAAGAGATTGCAAAAGAGCACATGTAATCACAGAGATGAGCAGTGTAACAATGTTATGAACAGTCAATGAAAGAGAACGACAAGTCTGCGCCGCGTGTCTTGCTGAAGGAACCAAGCACGTACCTCCGCCAGTGGCTGATTTCCTCGAGGTGTGTGACGTACGATCTCCGCGATAGCGTGGTATTATAGCACCAAGGCTGTCTGGCAAAACATTGAGTATGTACTCGTACATCTTTGGAGTCAATTGATAACACTGAATGTGACTGGTATGTAGAGCAGAAGTTGTGTCTGCTGTCAAATTCGAAGTCAGCTTCTATACTCTGCTGCAACTCCAGGGGCATGTCACCACCTGTTCATATGTCGAGGTCGAGGTCCCGTAGGTTTGGATCGACAATCTGACAGGGCAAGCTTCCCGTTCTGCGCAACATTTTGGCGACAGAGGGATCCCGGAAAGCGTTTGCTGAAAGCTGCCTCGCGCCCAGCACTTCGCAATAATGATCTACAGATCCACTTTGCTTGTGCCGCACCACTAGCAGTGACCCCACTGGAGAAACCAGGTAAGTACTTTAGATCATTGAAACGGCGCATGCATCATCTCGATGCATCCTCATCGCCGCCGTTGCCGAGGAAAGGGGTTCGGTCTTAAACATCCAAGTAAAAGGCCCCGTCACCCCGTCAAGGATGTCACCAGTGTGCTGATTTCCTACCATGAGGCCAACCGACCTTGAAAGCATGTCCGTACGTCTCTTCGTCCGATATTCAAGACTCACATGCTGTCTTCTCTCCACCGGCTTCTGACTCTCTGCCATCCTTCTCTCTCACTCTGTCCGCCTCGGTGCTCCATGCCAAGGCCTCTCTCCACCCACTCTTGACTGCCCATCTCGCTCAGCCTGCTCAAAGCTCTAGAAAACGCGAATCTTTCTTCATCGCCAGAGAACATGCTGCTGTTCTTCAGCATACTCATGCTCATCCCTAGATCGTCCATCATTTGCCGCATAACATCATCCACCCCTTCGTGGTCTTCCGCATGTTTCACAGACCCGCTCTTTCTGCCGCCGTCAAGTGCATCATCGATCTCCTCATGAGACATGAACAGATGAAAGAGAGGTACTGCGGTTGTCAGGACAAGCTTGGCCTGTGGTTCTCATCAGCAACTTGGTTCGCATTCCAAAGTTTGTCGGAGCTTACTCGACTTTCGTAACAAGCATCGATGAATGTGATGAACCGTCTTGCCAAATCTCTTTCCCTATACGTCATGCCTGGCACGTCCGTGACTATGAAAGCATGATATGTCCTGCAGAGTTCTATGTAGTCTGCGGCGCCTTTTGCTTTCCCTATTAGCTCATCAAAAGTGAACATTGCAGCGTCTCCGCTCGCTCTAGGCACTTCGATGTCTCGCCCCCAGACCTGATGTATAGCTCTATGAGGAGGATTGGTTTTGAAGTCGCCGAGGAACCGAAACCACTTGTGTGCGTGTGTCACCGCAGACTTATCCAATGGGTGATGGTAGACGCCGGAAGGTGGCCTGGGAATTTTGCGATAGTCCGTTGTAGAATCGAGATTCAGGACTCGAAGACTGGTCTTGAGTAGGTTTATGCAGGGGATGAAGCTCTCGCGCTGTATGCCGTTCTTATAAAGGTCATTAGGATGTCGATTTGACGTAGTGACAAGGACCACTCCATGAGACATCAAAGCTTCAAGCAGACTATGTTCGTCAGCTCCATACCCCAGGTTCTCCTAGGCCCAAATACCTTCTCAAAATCATAGCATCCGCAACATCTGTACACTGAAATTCATCAAAACACAGCACGCTCGCCTTCTCAGCAATATCAGCAGCAACATATTGAACAGCATCCAAGTCAGTCCCATGCTCCATTTTCATCGCATGCAGCCTTTTATGTACATCCTGCATGAAATTGTGAAAGTGTATACGCGTCTTCGAAGTGATATTATGTGGTAGGGTATCGTAGAATATGTCCATTAACATCGTCTTTCCACTGCCCACGTCTCCAAACATATAGAGACCTTTTGGTAGATTGGGCGGTAGCTGTGTCCGCTTCTTAGGAGGCTTCCGAAGGAAGAGAGAGCTTATGAGAGATGGAGGAGGAAGTTTGAGAGACTCGATAGAGGGATGAACGACTTTAGGAGCATGGTAGTCTTTGAGCATGTCGTGAAGATCTTGGAGACTCTGCACGATGGTCCTCTGGTGGTCATCGTCCCGTAGTTTTCCAGCGTGTACGCGCTCATCGTACTCGTCTAATGGTCCGAACATGTCTGTGTTGAAATCCTCCACGGTAGCCATGGCCCTGGTCTTGTATGGACTCGAACATGCTCGCTGCCAGCGCACTTGTGGGCGGTCGTTTTGCTGTGATTCCAGGACAAGGCGCCCTCTCCGCGTCGCTGTGGAGGTGTACGTTCGCAGGCATTTGAAGCACAGACTTTGCGAGTTCCTCGCTCGAGTAGGTGCCCTTAGCTCATTTAGAGCCAGAAACCGCGCAAATGGAGCCATGCTTGAGTCTCAAGAGCGCAGAGACCCTAAATCGTGCTATGGAGACTAGGGTGGTGGATGGACGGACATCATGGACTTCGACCGTCACCAAGGGTCGAAGGCCGACAGGACTCGGGGCATCTTGAAATCTATCGAGAGCCCGCGGAGCTTGTTATGAACAATTTGTTTGGTAGAGGCAACGGAAAGATGTACCACGCAATCGCCAAAATAATTTGCAATGAGGGCCCCGGAGCTCCCCCGGGAGCCGCCCTATAAATCCCCGTAAGGTGGTTACGGGGAGCAGCTTAGGGACACCTTACGGGCTCGCTTTAGGGCCCCCGGCGATAGCGTGTGTACCAAATGTCACACCGAATACAGCAGAAGGGCCACTGTTTTCTTTGTATAGAACCTTGCTTGACTATCAAACGTTGTAGCACTGACACAATGCAGCTTATAAATATCCAACACACAGGCTCCATAGACGCCTTCCTCCACATAGTCCATCAAATGCACATATAAATTAGTGACATCAAGGCTAGATCGCTCATACATGAAAAGATAGTAGAGATCGTAGCCCCTTACATTGCGATAAAGATCAGGGATAGTCCAGCAGCTCTTCGGAGTAATCTCTTGTGGTTCTCTGGGACAGGTCAACCTCCTTCTCCTTCTCGAACGACATACCCAACATCTCTTTCTCCATCACGTGGTACTGTCACACATATCCAACAAAGAGTGTGAGCTTCTGGTTTCTGCTTAATGCGGTATCCAAGTCTCGATCACTCATCATCTCGCAGTATTCGTTCGTAGGTTCGTCTTTATATCTTATCAAGATCTCATCTTGAACCCTCAATCTATCTTGTAGCTTGTCCTTCAGCTGCTGGAAACCAATTTCACTCGGCACCCTTATAGCGATCAAGTCATCCTGGAAGTTCACCTTGATCTTTAGCGCGCCAGATGTGTTAACATTGGTTGTAGAGTTGTTGGGGGCAGAGGAGTGTGTCGATGTTTGGGTAATAGAGGAAGGCTGAGGCTTGACGGCGTTCTGGTATTGGTAATCTGACGGGTCACAGTAGTGCTGACCGGATTGTTGACCACCATTCACTGAATTCTGGCTTCGTTGTTGGGAGATTTTGTCTTGCGGTGGGCCCATGTTAACGTAACCATTAGCACCGTTCATTTGCCCTCGAGAGGACTGCCTTGATGCAGTCCGGGATACGCTGCCTGCGAATGATGATTGCTGCGATCCGGTAGAGTGACGGTAGTCTTCTGTGACTCTGTCTGGATCTAGTTCGTGGTCTCCCTCGCGAGGTGCGAATAGCTCTCGGACAAGCTCGCATCTGGAGATGTATGGTGGCAGCGCAAGGAGTTCCTTCACGTATTGGTTGAGGCTTTCCCGTCGACCATTTGAAATAGCGTCTGTGACATACGTGACCGGGCCTGGCATGAAAGGTAGCATTCTTTTACCGCCTGGAGGCGTGACTGATTCTTTCGGGAATTGTTGCAGGAGAGCGATCTGGAAGTCGTAGAACTTTTGATAAATGCGAGAGAGTTCCCAGTGCGTTCCGTCTTCCATTTGACACTCAATGATATACCAGTATTTGTCGTTCTCGAAGATGTATCGGGGAATTGATGCTGCGATTGGTGCCACCAGTGAGCGCTGAGATCGTTGATCGTAGCCATTTCGCGTATTCCTCGAAGCCTGCCTTTGATGACCTTGATATTGCTGTTGGCGCTATTAGTGTTTGCCTTGCATAGAAAGTCATCCAGATACATACATAAGGACTGCTATTAGTGCCACCATTAGTGCCGTTGTGTGGCTGGCTCCCGTTGTTGACGCTCATCCTTTCCAAGTCCTTCTGCATCGAAGCTGCATTAGCCTGTTCGAATTTCCCCAATGTTATACTGCTATTCTTATAATCCGCCGCCATCTTCTTCCACTCTTCGACCTTCGGCACACCCGCCCTCGTCACAGCACCTTGAGCATCTGGAACAGCCTCTCCTGTGGTCATGTCTCTTATCTCGATGAACGACACCGGTATAAGTCCTGGACCGCCAAGTCGGCCAATGGGTTTCGCCACGAACCATTCTGGGTTCGACTGGGCAATCACAATGATGGCTTCCCCCTCCTTCGCCTCGAGCTCGTCTGGTCTCTCGGCATTGAAGTCGTACTGCACTATTCCGTAAACCATAGCCCCAGATCCCTTCCCCATGCTTGACATCCGAGTGCGTCCCTGCTTTCGTGTAGTCGAGTCTTGTCGAGTGTGCGAAGTGTTCTCCGAGTATCCTGAGTCATGCGACGGAATGACATTGCTGGCGCCAGATGCTGCCGACCCTGCGCTTTGCCTCTCGGTCTTCGCAATTATCTCAAAATATGTAACCGGCACCAGCCCTCGAGCGCTTGGTATCAGTGGATTGCAGGCCTCGTACCAGTTGGGATCGTTTTCTCTGCTGATCACATGAAAGAAGTCGCCTTTCTCGAAGCCCAATTCTTGAGCATTGTTGGGATCTGGTTTGTAGGAGTAGAGCGCTTTGATCACCTGTTGAGCAGAGTACGAGGTCAGCACTTGCGCCGGCTGCCGAGGAGCAGATAACGTATACCTTCTTGGGTGGCTGTATTGCGGTTGCGGACTTGGGTGTGATGGAGTTGTGAAGAGGCCTTGTGTCTTTGTCCCCCTTGATGGAACGTCGTATAGCCTACTCGGATCAGTTAGCTCCAAGATAGGCGAGTACAATCTACACGCTTCCAATATGCACCTTCATGTTCGGGCGATTCCAATGACGGTCGTCAATTCGCGGCTGCCAGCCTCTGTCTCCGCAGGTATGTTTTTGTCTCTGTTCTTCTGGTCCGCACCAAGTAATCTCAATGGCCAGAGAATCTAGAACAACCGTCATCCGCTGGCAACCGCTTCGTAGACAACAGTAAACAGTATCCTAGATGACTCGAGTATATGATGAGAGGACCCAGCAAAGAGTTTTGCTTTGCCTTATTGCTGATCTTGCGGCCAGCAGCATGGATGTTCCAGGTTGGTGGCTGGAAGCGCAAGAGGAGGGGTACTATAACTCCGCTTGCCACTAGAGTAAATATTTGGTCACCTTTGACTATCGATAAACAATGTATAAGATACGATGAGTATATAAGAAGTTCGACGAGATGTATATGTAAACTTCAAGCAGTGATGTGAAAGAATCATTCTGAGATGCCTCAGAGTCCGCGAGTCGTACTACCGGCAACCTGCATGGAAAGCGCAGCTCGCCCAGGCCTATTGGATCAACGGTCCCTTCCTTCGGAGGGCAAAGCTACCAAAGCAGGCTTAGAAACAGAAATCTCAAGATGCGGATCTCGCAAAAGGGACCAAGTAGGACTTCGCTCGCAGTAAGGACTGTACTCCGCTAGAGAGGCTCGACGGCGCGACAACCAGAGATGCCAACCAGACCCACCCTCCAGCTCATCTGAAGTTCAGCCTCGTTCGCACCTCGTTGATCATCTGCGTGCCCGAATTGCAGGGCAGAATCCTCCCGCCATCCAATGGTTGCGCGCCGCATGAGCAGGATTGCCAAGAATATGGTGGCAAAGCGTGCCCGATTCGGGCCAGAGCTGAGGACGGATCACATTGGTGAAGCGCTCAGATAACTATTATTCGAGGATTACCGATGCTCATCCTTCTGCTGATGGGTGAGTGGAGTAGGTAAGCATACATGCAGCTAACGGTGGAAAGCTGCAAGGGTGTGGGTTGTGGTCCAGTATTTGATACGCTCATCAAATGCTCCGTAGGCAAAGACTTCCCCTTCATATCCTGTACGAATCGTACTACGTGAACATGGATTCCCTTTCATTCGAACATGTAAATTGGCAAAATCTTCACAGTGGCATGAGCATGGGAATGGTCAGATGGACATGCATGAAAGCATGCAAAAAGACAAATCCAGATGATTTGGCGCGCAGCTTAAGTTTGGGCCATAGAGCAGAGAGTGTCCCTTTTGCCAGCAAACTTGAGCAAGAGCTCTTCACCTTGCCCACAAGCTAGAGCAACACATTAAGGGGAGCATACAGGTCAAATGCAGCATTGATGGCCGTTCAGCAAACTTGTCGTAGCACACTCGTATCGCAAAAGCCTATAGCATTGACGAGAGGCGCGGGAGCAGAGCGGTCGAATGAAAGCGTCACAGTATTAAAAGGCTCATAATGGCATACTTTTGTAAGTAACAGCCCAATGTATGGCTTGCGAGATGCTATGAACATAGCTAGCAAAGCCCCATATCTTCCAGATTCTGCTGAATCTCGTCAACATGGTGCATAGCATCAACCTTGATGCCATCATCAGGATCATCATCAGGATCATTGACGATCCAATTCTCCCAAAAACGTAGACCCTCCACACCTTCCTCTCTGCAAAGCGCGCCCTTCTCCTCTGCCATCTCCAATTCCTCACTGGCTACACCCACGCTCCATCCAAAGCGATGTGCTGCCTCTTGGGCCGTGATACCTTTGCCAAAGCTTTCGTAGTCCCAATGCGCGTGGCCAACAGGAGGTGAAGAATGCATTTCTTGAAGCCACAAGAGTAGCTGCGCAATGGTTTTGTCATCTGTACGATCGGCTTGCTGTACCACCAAAAGGCCGTTCTTGAATTGCCTCAATCGTACCGGCAACCTGAGTTTATCCCACAAGCGAGCCGCTTTTTCGAACTCTATGGGGCTGATCAGCTCGACGCCGCCTCTCGCTCGATTGAAGACTGCCCAGAGATCGACGAGGCTCATGATGCCACCTTCCTTTCGAAGGATACCTTTTGCATCGTCGGTTAGATATTCAGCTAGATTCCTGGACATCTCGGAGAGGTATAAGGACTCCGATCCGGTGCTGGAACCCAGCATGTCTTTCGTCGTAACCATGTCTAAAGCTTTAGCAGAATCAGCAATTAGCTGGTTGGCGTCCGAAGAGCCATTTTCTGACTTCTTGGCGAAGGTTTCCGCGAGAGCGATTATCTCTTTCGCAGAAGCCATTAGGGCGTCTAGATCCTCGAAGGCGGAGCCAATTACGGCTTCATTCTTCTTGCGTAAATCCAAGCCCTGTCGCTCAAGGCCCGCGATACCGACAGTCCTCGCTCGTTCTGTTTGTGGGCGAGCGGTATTGTCTGATGTGAAGGTATTATCGTCATTTACACTTGACGATTGATATGTGTTCGGTACTGGAGGAGCGTTGTGGAGCAGCCATTTACGCTGGACCATTGCGCCTTTCAACCTCTCATGAAAGATCTTCTCGCCACCGCCGCGGAAGGAGAATTTTATACATTCTGTTCCGTTGTCGAGCGCGGAGCCAGACTCGTCAAGGACTGGGCCTGGTGACTCAGGACGACCGAATTGCTCTCCAAGAATGTCTACTGCTTTCGACTCAGTGGACAGTAGAGGCGCTCCACAAAGTTCACACGTGAGCAGTGAAGGATGGTTGAGAAATGTGCATCGCGGGCACTGAAACCTAGACTTCGTCGGGTTGCTCATTTTCCCACTCGCTGACCCATCCATGTAGTTCTCGCTGGGTCCACCATTATACTGGCCGTGACTTTCTAAAAGCGGCTGCGTTGGAGCCTGGCTGGGGTTTTCAAGAGGTCGTCGACCTGCAGCACTTGCGATGGCAGCCTTCAGGACATGTGGATAGGACGGTTTGATACCACAGTTCAAGCAAGAGGGCAAGATCATATTTGAATTTGCCGTGCCAGGAGCAAAGTTGGAAGGTACTGGATTGGAGAAGGAACAAATCGTGCACACCCACGTTGAATTGCTCGGATTGAGAGTGCTAGATCCTGACCTCGGGATTGAAAACGGGCTCGCACCGCGATGGATCGGAGACGTATTGGAGCTGTGCGACGGAGAGTGTATTGTTATTTGCGGATTATAGAGACTTGATTGACTCCGGCCAATGACCGATGACCTCTTAGTAGCCTTCGGGTATAGTGTAACCTTGGGAGAAGACTTCAAGAAACCCGCCTGTAGATGTTAGCTAGGTATTGGGAAGGGAAAGCGGTGTAGTCGACCATACATAGAACTCATATCTATCGACGCTCTTCAGCTCCACTGCAATGGAGCTCTTCCTAGGCTCCAGATTATCGACGTAGCATGCCCGGTGGGTGGTAAGGTAGGCATGGCCATTTTGAAGGCTTGGTATCTTGTACTTCCTGATGATGGAGTTTGTCAGTATTGCAACAGCTTTCCCTTCGCTCAATGATGCTAGGTCAGGCGCTGAATTATTTACCCTTCATACAAGCCAACTGCATCTTGGACAAACAGCAAAGCCTCATCAGGAAGCAGCGAAGGCCGAAGAGCAGTAGTCAGATCCAGGGGCTGGAGGGACATTCAGTATCATGGCTTCAGCAGTGGTGAGGCATTCATTCTCATGCTTTCCATGATCGCATATGCATCTTTCTGTCTGCGAGAGTGACCACCGGAAGATACCGGAGCTAACGATATCCGGTATTAACGTCTCTACTTGCAACGCCCACCTTTTGACTTTTGAGTTGATTCAATACCACAACTCGACTTACTTTATCTCACTTACCTTGTGTACTATGTAGTTCTTTACCCTTAATCCTTCACAAGCAACCTCTACATCTTCAATGTCCGCAACAGCCCTAAGCTGGCAAGCAAGCCCCACCGCTACTTACCAAATGCATCGTGAGTCCCGTGATTTCACCTCAACCAAAGCTCCTGACACTGACTCTTATCCAGCCACTGGTGCCTTTACATCTGTTACTACGAGGCGTAATTTCGCGAAGCCCACAGTATCAGCAACACCACAGCCCGCAGTCCCACCAGCGAATACCCCATCCGCAGCAGAAAAAGCGAAACGAGACTGGCCAGAATCAGTTCGACTATATGTGCAGAGGGCATTCGCGAAGGAAAATGAGATCTTAAAGGTCAATCGTCAAGAGATGGAGACGAAGTTGAAGAAGATCATATCAGACTCAGCGGAAAGTAACACTCTGTATACAGTCGACTGGGCGAATTTTCCGTTGCCCCAGCAGATGATCTTATCGGAGCGTACCAGATCTGCTCAGATAAATGCGAAGCCCCCGTGGGGAAACGGAGTCACCCCCCTAAGCATACAGGAAACTAACGGCAAAAGCACTGATCATTTTTCGAAAAAGAGAAAGTCATCCGAACTGGATTCTTTTCTGGGGGGTCAGGAGAAGGTCCCACCATGGCGTGTTGCTAACAATCGTAACGCTTTCGAGGATCGGATCACCCACCCAGATAAGCGCTCCCGTAACGAGGGAGCCGGGAAAGGATCAAGTAAGTCCCAGCACAGTATGGCCAACCGCAAGAAACGCTTCGAGGATTCTCAATCTGCATATGTGTCTCAGCAACCTTTCACTCCAAGCAAGGCCAACAGCTCTTCACTGGATTTCGATCAAGGTCCTGTGGTCGGTCGGTGCCAGGACCTGGAGAAAAGGTACTTCCGACTCACCTCTGCTCCAAATCCAGACACAGTTCGCCCGCTACCTGTGCTCGAGAGGACCCTCGATCTTCTCAAGTCGAAGTGGAAGAGGGACGCCAATTATTCATACATATGTGATCAATTTAAGTCACTTCGTCAAGATTTGACTGTCCAGCATATCAAGACAGAGTTCACAGTCAATGTTTACGAAATTCATGCTAGGATTGCGCTAGAAAAGGGGGACTTGGGTGAGTATAATCAATGCCAGACGCAATTGCGAGCACTGCATTCGCAACAGCTAGGGGGACATCCTGAGGAATTTAAGGCTTATCGTATTCTCTATTTCATTCATACTTGCAATCGGACCGACATGAACGACGCCTTGGCAGATCTAACACCAGAAGAGAAGCTACATCCCGCAATAAAGCATGCACTAAACACTCGTTCTGCCCTCGCGCTGGGCAACTATCATCGATTTGCGAATCTGTACAACGAACCACCACCGAACATGGGCGCATACCTCATGGACATGTTCGTCGCTCGAGAACGTTTGGCTGCATTGTCAAACACGTGCTTGTCGTAAGTCTTGAACCACCTTCAAATGATACGCCGCTAATTGCGTACCTAGATATAAGCCTGATGTAAGACTCCGCTTCTTCTCAGATGAACTTGCTTTCGAATCAGACGATGAGAGCGCAAGATTCATATGTGATCATGGCGGTCAAGCCTTTCTCGAAGAACGCGATGGTGATGTGAGGTTACTCACTGGCAAAGCCGGGAAGTTCTTTGAACCCGCCAGAGAAGCTGCTTTTCAAAGAGTGGACATCAAAGGCCAGATATGATGCTGCACAGCTCTCGGTGTTGGGGCATTCTGGCGTGGGAAAGGTGCGAAGGAGTGAAATTAGGCCACTTAGACGGAATTGAAGTTCAAAACACAACCGGCGTTGCTCAAGATAGCAGCAGACTGACGTGATGAACCACTCTCTGTGCTAGGGTTTGGACCGTATGTTCGCTCTTGATATTCAAGATCTTACCTACTGCATACTCTCAATACTGTGACGTGGGCGATATCTTCGCTCTAGATGTTCGAGATATCATCCACTTCTTGCTCTTAATACTGTGGCTTAGGCGTTGTCTTCGCTTTGTGCTTCAAAAAAGTCGATATGTCCGACTCCACAGGCTATGGAAGCAACAAAGAATAGACGCGATATTGATTTTTAAGGGTATTACAAAGGGTGAAACTGAGTAGCCTTGACTATAATGCTAGCTTGTAAGGCGAGAATTGGAAGTATGTCCAATGCGCGTCTAAGCTCGTAGAGCCTTGCCTTCGTAGGCCCTCGAGCTGAGGATGTATGGCTTTCCTGGATGCGTAAGCAGCAAATCGCCCATCTTCCAAGGTACTTGAGCTCAGAATCTGCCATTTGCCAAACACACTGAGGTGTGAACGCCTTGTTGCACGAGGGGTTGAGCTGAAGCCTCGTCCCCAAAGGGATCCCTACAGCTCGGAATGGTGCGTGCGTTGTTTTTCAATAGATTAGATAGGTCTAGATGATCGAATGACTCTTACTTAGTATTCTCTTTTTCGAGCCACCCCTCGTCTCCCCATTGCGGCTCATGCATCGGAGGCCCTTCTCCGTCGTCTGCAATCAATTTTCTTTCAGCGTGTTGTAGAATAGGAGGGTCGAAAGCCACGCAAACCGCGGAAGCCAAGTCACCATCATGGCTAATACTGATCTCTGCGATTTGCCTGTCTGAGGGGTTGACTTTGGCATGCCTGATGAGTTTTCTCAGGTTTTCAATCTCCCGTTTGTCTTCCTCTTGGATTCCGTTTTTTGTCTCTAGCTTGGTCATCAAGGCTGTTTTGTGCAATCCCAGACTTCGACAACCAAAGCCCCTGAGACCCCTCAAAGCAGCTACATCCTCATCCATCTCTACGGTATCACACACGGGCTCTATGAGAGCAAACGGCTTACCATGCCCGGCCGCTGAGCAGATGGAGATATCATGCATGTAAAGCCTTCGGTGGCTATGGGCCTTGATAATTGCTTCCTTGGCCGCCCATCTATAGCAGTCATCTATCAGACAAATGACTCAATCAAACGGATTCGAGGACGCTCACACCTTCCAGCAAGATGACGCGCTAAACTTCCCAAAGGCGACAATTGATCAACAATGGCCGCACGACACTGATCCGGACTCTTGAGCAACGTGTTGAACTTAGATAGCTTCGGCAGAGCCCAGATACTGGCTTTTCGATCTTCGCTGCGCTCCCCTGGTGCTGTGATTTGTTGCTGTTCAGATCCGCCTTCAGCTCGAGCAGCCTGCTGGAACCTCGAGACTATACCTGGCCACTCGAGGCGAGTGAATATCCTTCGAGCCCAGCGGTTTCGGGATTTCTCTGACTGCAGTAGAGCAGCAATTCGAGTGATTTGGCAAATGTCATGACCAGGACTGTAGGGGGAAGGAAATGGTTTGGCGGCCTTGATTGCTGCCTCCGAAATATTTAGAGTCCTCTGTATCGACGGCGCAGACATATTGAGAACTCCACTATGTAGAATTCTCTACAGTGCACTCTACCATCCGAAGCATGTCATCTTCCCTCTAGCACGTCATAATACGGGCATGGCGACTATGCAGGAAATCGATCACTGGTCAAACGGTAAAAGCAGCAAGACACGACACATAGTTTGCCTTGCTAGCTATACATGTCTCACTAGGAAGGCGAAGAGGAAGGCCCACCTAACGATGAAAAGACAAGTATGACGGGCACGAGGTGTTGGTGGACTGTCAAGACCATATTTAGTTAGCTAGCGGTATCAAGATACTAGCGCTCAGCCTTATAGCCTTGGCATTCCGGCATGTACTCGAGGCTGCGATTACAAAACCCATCATCCACCACCTCATGGCAGCGAGCTGACGAACCTACGCTGCCTGAAGGTGGCGACTACACCCGCCTGACACAAAGCTAGCTCACCCAAGATGGCTTCCTCATCGACCTCCCCCAGCCCTGCAGAGCCCCAAACCTTCACAACCATGGACAAAGATTTGGACGCGATCGGATCTCATTGCCAATACAACTACTGTAACCAACTCGACTTCCTTCCCTTCCGCTGCGAATCCTGTAAAAGAACGTACTGTCTCGATCACAGCGCCGAAACTGGGCATGAATGCCCACGAGCAGGTGAATGGGCAGCCGCAAGGCGGAAAGCTGCTGGGCTCACATCCGCGACGAATGGCAGCAATTTACAGGGAAAACCAACATCGCTGACGGCATCACAATGTTCACATCCATCCTGCAAAACCTACATCGATACCCTTAATGCTGTAGGTGTGGGATGCACAGCATGTAATCGACGGTACTGCCTGAAGCACCGATTACGGGAGGATCACAGCTGCTCTACACTCACACCAATCGGTGCCCGACCGTCGATTGGCCCTACGCAAGCAGAAAAAGCAAAAGTAGCTCTGGGCCGTCTACGGGCATGGGGCAAGGGAAAGCAAGCGGCTGTTCTGCCTAAACCGAAACCTTCGACTGCAGCTAGTAGAGTCGTCGCCTTGAACTCCCTGAAGCGGACGGCTAAAGGCGATCAGAAGGTTCCTCTGGAGAAGAGGTTGTATCTACATGTTGAAGCCGAAGCGAATACAACGACTAGCAAGCTGCCCAAGGGCGAGTTTTGGTATAATAAGGAATGGAGTGTAGGAAGGTTGCTTGATGCCGCGGCGAAGAATCTACAAGTGGAGAACGTCAACAATAGGGGAGGTGGCGAAGAAGAAATGCTGAGGGTGTTCCATGTCGAGCAAGGGCGATTATTGGAATTCAGCGAAAAGGCGCATGATGTGTGCGTCAGTGGCAACACCATCGTGCTGCTGAGAGGTGTTGGGCCTACTGCTTGACCATCAGCTAGGCAGAATCCAAGAAGGTCTTTTAAATCAATGATTGGACATAGCGATGGCGCTGAACGATTTCGATCAGGGTCTCATAAAATACTTAATCCTAGTTGGATATACTTTAAGTTCTTGCCATTCGAGCTGGCATTGTCCTCTTTGTACCAAACGACTCATCTTCATTTTCACTGTGTATCCCATTAGCTATTGTAGCTTCGTTTAAATGTGCCTAGGTATGCCCAGGCTGTAGCTTACCTTGTAGTGGTCTCGAACAATGCATAAGGTTGATAGGTGCCAAACTTCGAACAGAAGTATTAGCTAGGGTAGGAGGATAGTGAATAAATGGCCTGCTTTTTGATTGAGTAATTAATGATATAGTAGCGAAATCGTTGATGTACCTGGGTGGTTGGCGCAATGGTAGCGCGTGTCTCTCCTAACAGAGTTCCAAGACAAGGTTGAGGTTGGTCTCCAGCATCAATTTTGACTTCAGAATCATCTACTAAAAGCTTCGAAGGGTTCGAGTCCCTTGCTACTCGTCCAACAGCGTTTGTATGCGGTCTCGTTTTTGCTGATTTGGCTATCTCGTCTTGATATCATTTTTATCTTTGTGATATACATAGTATGATTCATACTGCAAGTAAGCCATGCTAGTAACCGTCACACCAGAACCACATTTCCTGATGCAGGACTCTCTTAAAAACTGACTGGGCTTTAGTTCTTGAACCTTGTCCTGTCCCAAGTGTCCAATATGTTGTACAGAGATGGGAGGTAGTATAAGTGAAAAAGTACGTCGAATGCTGAGGATACAAAACCTTTTCTACTGTTCCAATCGTAACACCAATTTTAGAGGCTCTTACAATCCTCTATCTTCCCCATCCTCTAAGTGTTATTTTCTAAAGAACAGAAAAAGCGATCAAAAGCCATGCCATTCTCTCACCACAGCCACTCCGGCCAATTCTGCGGTCATGCCACGAATACCTTAGAAGAAGTCATCCAAACTGTCATCAGCAAGAAAATGGAAGTTTTCGCCATGACCGAGCACATGCCTCGAGACGAGCGAGATTTCTATCCCGAAGAGGTTCATTCCCTAGCAAAGAGAGAAGAACCAGGCTTATGAAGTGCGTAGGTAAATGCCCACACCGCCGCCACATTATTGACGTCTTTCGACGACTACTATCAAGAAGCTCTACGACTACAAAAAGCTTATGCTTCCCAGATCAAGCTGCTAGTAGGCATGGAAGTCGACTGGATACGGCCAGAGTCCAAAGCGGATATTGAAGTTCTTTTGAGCAAATATCAGTTCGACCTCTTCATCGGTTCCGTCCATCACGTCCACTCCATTCCCGTCGACTACGATCGAAAGCTCTATCTCGAAGCCCGCGAAAAGTCTGGCGGTACGGACGAGAGGCTGTTTGAAGATTACTTTGACCTACAGTACGAGATGCTGCAGGCTTTGAGGCCGCCGATTGTGGGGCATCTCGATCTTATTAGGCTGCTGAGTGATGATCCGAATGTGGACTGTAGACAATGGCCCAGCATCTGGGAGAAGGCTGTGAGGAATTTGAAGTTTATTGCGGAGTATGGGGGTGTGCTTGAGTTGAATACAGCGGCGTTGAGGAAGGGGATGAGGGAGGTGTATCCTAAGGTGGAGATTGCTAAGGTGTGTCTGCTATCGTTACTGCAGCTAGTGCACAGAGCTGACATAAATATAGGAGTTCCTTGCTATCGGAGGTAATTTCACGCTGTCTGATGATAGCCATGGTATTGGCCACGTTGCTACGAATTATGAGAAACTGCCGGAGTTTCTTGAGAAGGCTGGCATCCGAACGATCGTCTATTTCGAGAAGGGCTCGACTACGAAAGATTCGAGATTTCCAGGTGTCTCTGTGGGGATGAGCAAAGTCAAGGATTTGTGCGAGCATTCGATTTTCGGATGACCTAGCTCAGCAAGCATGGTACCACAGTACGTGGCAATTTTAGACGCCACTCCAATCGACTCAAGCACAAAACACCCTCGCATTGAGCAGTGAATGAGGCATGCAAGCCCAAACAAGAGCCAATGTTTACGCAACCGCGGCTCAAATTGAGCGTTGACAGGGAAATTCCTTGCTCTTGAGGAGTTTTGCGATGCGTATTTCGGGCTTTGTAGCCCTCACTATTGCCACTTCTTCTGGCACCATGCTTGCTAGTCCCTCTAGGTCACCAAACAAATAACGGATGGGTCTTCGAGAATGTTCCACGCTCGAAAATGGCACCAACATAAGGACTTGCAATCCTGTCCGAGGACGTGCAGCAGAATGGGCTGACCTTCTTGCCTCCGCAGTCCTCAGGATCATGTTCTCCAGTCCAGCACGTTCTATTTTTGTCCGGGTGTACGGATGTTGTCGATGCAGGGCCTCAGACAAGTCGAACTTCGACCGTTGAGAAGAGACAAAGGACTAGATACCGCAAGCTGTCAGTAAAACCCCCACACCTTCTTCTTCAATAGGCTCGCTTAATACGTTAGCACGCACTACTGATACCTGACTTTCAGATCTTGGCTTGATAAGAAGCTACCTTAATGTCTAATCAGTATGCAGTAACGTGGGGACTGCACAGCACATCAAGTATTCCCAACCGCGCAGCATTCGACTGTATTTGCTTCTTCAAGAATGCCTCCTCGAAGCAAGGATCAGTGTCTGAGTCTGAAGGACCAGGGGTCTTCTGGGTGGATCTTCCCGATGGCAGCGGAAGGATTAGCCCATACTTCTCCAAAAGCGGTATCTGCAGCATGCAAACGAAGATTGTATTGACATTATCGACCCCTGACCCTGCATATCTCGACCGTTGCCAAATAGCCCAAAGCGCGTCGTGATCCTGTCTTAGTCCTGAAGTGTCAAATGTATCCAAGCGAAACTAGCGAAGGATTCTCTCCTTCATCCATGAACGTGTCCTGTGCATCAGATAGGGAGTAGAGAGCACCGACAAGGCAGAAAAAGGTCTCGAACAAATTGATGGGAACTAGGAGCAAGCAAGCCCCTCTGCTGTCAGTAGTCAGCGTGTAGATCATTCGACAGGGATCTTTTGCCCAAGGCGATACCCGGTAGTCCTACAATCCATCAACATCGTGGACAGTGCGTGACACCTTACTTCAACAAGGCTTGATGCCCAACAGTGACAGTCCAGTGACAGTCACGGTTCCATGGAACGGCGAGAAGGCCTATGTCTCTGTGGTCGCAGGAATCAGGACTTATCTAAACCGCCTTGAGCATGGCTCTTCTCTAGCAGGGGGACGAAGTGGGATGTTTCGGTGTTCCCCTGGCTCATTGATTTTCATGTTACACCTGATTGATCAACCTCTGCCTCTGTTTCGGTCTCCCCACTGCAGCATTTTCCTCATACAGTAGCTCATCCAATGCCTTGGGCCTGAGGATGATCCGGGGGGCTTGCATTAAAGCCTGTAATTGCTTCCAGAAAGTCTCGACTGCCGAAGATAATTGCGTGACGAGGATGCCTGTCTCTCTCCACCTCCATTGACCGCTCAAAAGTCTCAAAGTGGAAAAGTGCCTTTGACTCGTCATGTCCTTCTTATCCCTTAATGGAAGGAAACTTTGCTTCCTCTGTTCATTCCTCCGAGGCTGCAAAAGCTTTCCCCACTCTTTCCCGAATTCGCCTCACATGAACCTCGTACAACAACCTGCGCTTACACATTCCAGACCAACTAGTCACCGAAGGTAGCCAATCCACTTCACTTTCGTCCTAGCGCCTCAGTCCTCCTTCACACGTCAAAAGATATACCGAATCCAACCTCGAAGTGCGAGCTTTCCTGGTACCTTGAACCATCATCCTCACTTGGCTCGAATCCCATAGCACACCATCTCTACGCTTCCTCCTTAGCAGCTACACCAGTAGTACACCAGGCTCGCTAGCACAATGGGTGTCTCAAAGGAGGTCCTGAAAGAGGGCAATGGCACTGAATACCCAAAGGAGGGTGACGAAGTCACCATCGAGTACACGGGCAATCTATACGACAAAGATGTTGGATCTCAGAACCACTTCAGAGGCAAACAGTACGCACAACTCGATCTGCCTTCGACCTTCCCCCCGGTGTCACCCAAATAATCTGCTGATCAACACTTCTCTACAATCAGGTTTGATTCTTCAAAAGGCCGTGGAGACTTCAAAACTCAGATTGGGGTCGGGAAGGTCATCAAAGGTATCTTGGGCATGCTCTGCATCTAAGGGAGGGACCTAAGATTGACATATACAAGGCTGGGATGAGGGCGTTACACAGATGACATTGGGGGAGAAGAGCATTTTGACAATCTCTGGGTACGGCTGCCCCCTGTTGCAGAGAGAGAGCTCGACCAATTGGACCCTATATCCATCCAAGCATGCTGTAAACGTTCGCTAACATCTTACAATGCAACAGTGACTATGCCTACGGCGACCGGTAAGCCTCTAAAGGCCCATACGATCCATTCTCTCTTCACTCTCGCGAATTACTTTTCCCATCAACACACAAGCCATATCAAAAATCTGTGTGCAGTTGACCGACATTTGGCAAAACAGCGGCTTCCCAAGTCTCATTCCACCGAACGCCAGCTTAGTCTTGTGAGTTGACAATTCTCCTATCCTTTACCAATGTACCATTGAGCTCGACACTAGCACTGGACAGCCGCGATTTCTCCATGAGGGTCACAGTCTTGTTCCACATCCATCCTCTGAGACAAGCAATCCATTTCCCGCCTGACATTCGCCGTTTTGGTCAACAGCTGACTGAAGTTCCAACATTATAGTGAAGTGGAGCTCAAAGGCATCAACAACAAGAAGGCTTAGAGAGACTCTCAATCAGCTTCAAGATGATAGATCACACCCAGACGACATTCCCAAGATGCTCGATTCGGTGTGATATTAGAATGAAGCGACATGCTTAACGATTTCCCTCCGAGGCTCAGAATGATTTACGAATTGCTTTTTAAAAGTCGGCTTGCCATGCAAGAGACTAATAGAAGCCATCATTCTTGCTTTGCAAACAATACCCAAACTATCAGCCCAATGCAAGATCTTCGACTTACTCTCCGCATCGTACGTCACGACGCATGCCCCTTGACCATTTGTACCTGTCAGAGCTCAGAAGCAAGCTCCCAGTCTCAGAAAGCCCAGTACCTCTAGAAGAGAAACAACAAGAAATCAGCGGGTCCGATCCCCCAATCCTTCCTCCCTGGTCTTTCCTCAAATCGCGAACGGTCTTGCTTCCTTGGCGAGAGTTGCATTAAATCAGCTAGCTTTCTTACTCCATACCGACCTCTGCCATCGCCGCTCCATCATCCTCCCTTCTCCAGATAATACATAATATACCTTCCCAGCCACAATGCCCCCCTATGCATCTGCCCCACCTTGCTGCGCACAGGGCTCAATGCGAACCGGTCTTTGACCTTTCCATCGACCCAACATTTGCGTGTGCGAATCAGACGGCTATCTTACTTACCCAACCCTTTCTGATTTTTTTTTGAAAAGAGGTAAGATTAGCCCAAGACGAGCAGGTTCTGCTTCCTTTATGCCAATGCTCATCACCCACACTAAAATTCTTCAACAGCACAGAGGCACAGCCTAGCTCTCGAGCACAGTCCTTCCTGATTGACATTGAAATCGATACCCATCCTGTGAAAAATTCAAATACAGCTAGCGGCATTCGCAGACATCTGCACCCTCATCCATCTCTTCCTCAACGTCTGTCTGTCCGTCTACTGTGAGAATGCGAGTTGACCATGTTGCATCTCATTACCCAAAACGTCCTTCCTTTAATGAGACCTCTGCGCTGCTGTACCGTCGAAGAAGGCTTTCAAACCAGTGATGCAAGCTGTGTTGGTGATGGATTTCAATTGGGGATCCGTAATGCCGAGCTGTGGAGACTTGTGTTTGAAGATACTGGCTGGCAAGATGAGTCTGTGTAAGAAGTGGAAAGATAGACGTGTTAATGGAGAGAAGTTGAGCTAGGTATTAGGGGGATAGAGGAAATGTTATCGATCTATACCTTTATGGAGGAAGATTCTAGCGCGGAATTTGGATTTGGGAAGTGATGAATATGTATGTGGGTGAGTTGAGATATTAGCGAATGTTTGGCTGGCCTCTTGAACATATCTTCGAGTAAGAAAGACGGCGTTTTGAACACTAGATTAACAAGGCTTTGTGTTTTCTTGGGATCACAAGTGGTTGGATGCACACTGTATCAGGGCTTATGCATGACCGATGAGCTTCCCTTTACGACACTCGCAGCGGTACACTAGCTCTGTTTCTGGGGGTGAGAGTGAGGAGTGAATTAGGGTTTGGAGGATGGAAGCTGTGATGGATGCTGCCTGTCGTGTTAAGCGAGAGCTCGTGCTGAGTGAGATGGTGGATATGTTGAGCAAGACGGTTGCCATGTTGTGGACGGGATGAGGAGAGTGCTGGTTACTTGATTTTTAAGTGAAGCTGACATACATGATCATCGATCCATGATATTGCATGTGTCTTTTTTCCGCTGGCAATTTCTCGAGCAATTGAGTGTCGTGATAGTCAGTTGAACCTTCCACTATGCACTTAAAATAATTGATCACTTCTTTTGATTGATTGATTGATAGATTAATTATCCAACGCTACCACACACACTATCGACACTGACCTCCCATCACCTTTTGAAATTCACTCTCGCTCCCTCTTCCATATGACAGGTGCAAAAAAATATGACAGTATTGTCTGACGTTCAAGACGTAAGTATACACAGGAAGATCACTCTATGATCCCTTCTTCCAGATCCCCTCTCCCTTTCGTTCTTCAATCACATGTAGTCTATCCAATCCGCTCCGTCCATCCAAACGCTGGGGGGGATAATAAAGACCATTCGAAAAAATTGTAAAGGAATCTGTCGTAGATCCCGGCGCCGCGCCGAAGCTGGCGGAGAAGATGCGGTGTAATTTTGAGGTATGGCGGTCGTCCCGTCCATGTCCCCAGACAATGATCATGTTAGTATATAGTACAAGTCCCTTCTGGACTCTCGGACTCAGTTCCAACCTAGACTGTTTTCCGCCATAACCGGTGCACTGATCTGGTGTCTGCTACTTCCACTCCTTCCACTCCCTCTACTACCTGCCCTCACATCTTCATCGTGGTAAGGACTCACACTCCGATCGATGCCTCCACTCATCAGTGCTGCGCCAGCCATGGTATCAGGACCAGCGTGCGACATTACCGGGCTGCTGAACATGCTTGGGGATCGCAGGTGTGATTGTCTCCTCTTCTTGTATCGTCTCGCCACAAAAAACATAGCAGCTCCGTAAGCGGCAGCACCGCACGCAACACCAACGCCGATACCGACTGAAGATGCGCGTACAGGTTGTGAAGAGCCAATGCTGCCGCCGATGGGAGACCCGTTGTCGTTGGGAGAGGTGGAGGAGGTGGGCATAGCGCCGTACGGCATACCGTCGCCGTTTGTGGAGTTGTCAGCCGCGATGGGGAGGGTATTGTTGACCATCGAAAGTAGCATCTTAGTGCTGTCGTCAGGGTTGTTGTAGAATTTGGAGGTTTGGGTTTGGACGAGAAGGCCCAGGGAATCGGACAGACCGGTGGGGATCCAGGCGAGCGCGAGGGTGGTGATGTAGTGGAGATCCTGAGTGGTGTCAGAAGCGCGTAGCGTTTGCATGGTCACGTTGTCAAGCTCAATGCTCAGACCGTAGGCAATACCCAGAGGCAGGTACTTGAAAATTTGCCGCTGGGACAGGTCGTGTTTCCAGACGAAATTGTAGTTGAGAGGGTATTTGAAGCCGATTTGGATCAGGTCGGTGTTGTCGGGACGCTTGACAATGCCAGTAGGTGGATACAGGATAAGAGGTACGCCTGTGGGCAGACCGGTTGGGCCATAGTTGGCGGATTGAGATGGCATAGTCGATGGTCCTGCGATAATCTCTGTGGGAACAGTCATGGCCGTAGCGCTGTCGTAGCCAGTTGGCTGTTGGGTGAATGGTCCTCTTCCATTTGTTGGGTAGTGTTCGACATTAGGGATGACGGTAGGTGCGGGCGCCTCTGAACCGACCGCAGTAGCTGGCTCAGTGGCTGCAGTTTGCTGAGGAATGGCGCCAGCGGTCTCGGTAGCTCCAGGTTGTTGGTTCTGAGCTCCTGTCGCGGAAGCAATAGGCACAATTGAGCCATTGGGCAAAGTTGTTAAAGCGGAACCAGCACCCACAGCAGTGGAAACTGGTATGACATCTCCATTCGAAGCCGTCGAGTATCCAGCCAGCGCCGACGCAGAACTTGGTACTCCAGCTGTGAGAGGAACCACATCCCCATTCGTCAAAGTCGACGATCCTGTCACCTCTCCAGCGGTGACTGGAACGACAGCGCCGTTGGACAGAGTTTCAGATCCCACCACGACAGGTGCAGCCGTCCCAGAAATTGCACCATTTGTGACTGGAACGACAGCGCCATTGGACAGAGTTTCAGATCCCACCACGACAGGTGCAGCCGTCCCAGAAATTGCACCATCTGTGACTGGAACGACAGCGCCATTGGACAGAGTTTCAGATCCCACCACGACAGGTGCAGACGTCCCAGAAATTGCACCATCTGTGACTGGAACGACAGCGCCATTGGACAGAGTTTCAGATCCCAACACGACAGGGGCAGCCGTCCCAGAGATTGCGCCATCTGTGACTTGAGGTGCAGCAGTCGCTGATACAACGTCTCCATTGGGTTGGGTCACGGGTATCAAGGCAGGAGCCGCAGTGTCTGCAGGTAGAACCGTCTGTCCTTTTGCATCGGTTTGTAAAGGCGCGAATGTTGGTGCCGCTGCCATTGCCGTTGGGTTCAGGATAACATCACCGTTGGAAAGCGCAACAGATAGAGGTAATTCTGGCGCAAAGGATGGAGCTGCTGTGAGCGTAGGGTTGAGAATTACGTCTCCATTCGAGATAGCCGAAGCGACTGGTAATTCAGGTGCCAGTGATACAACTTTTCCTGTGTCAACTGATAGCTCGGGTCCTCCTGTGATGGTTGGCACAGCGGCAAATGGGTTCGATAGGACGGCTCCACTGGGTAGAGTGATTTGAGGTATTTCAGATTTTAGTGAGGCCAAAGTCGCAACAGGGTTCGTTATTATGTGTCCGCCAGCCAAAGTGATAGCACCAGCCAAATCTGTTGACAGGACCCCCAAGTCAGCGGCAGAAATGTCAGGCTTTCCAGTGGGATTTGCTCCTGTATCGACTCCTGTCGGTATAGCACCGGTATCCAGTCCTGCGGTTGGTATGATATTACCATTGGGAAGCATCGTCTGGCTAGGGAGCACGGTGGCGCCCAATGCACTTGTCAATGCATCGTATAACTGAGTGCCTGTTGGAACAGGCGCATTGATATCGGTTGGGGGGGCCGGAGAGCCAGCGGTAATGCCAGCTCCTCCTGTTGCAGGGACTGCCACAGACTCGGCAGCGGCTGGAGATGATGCAGGTGCAGCAGCCCCACCGACGGCACTGGTAGCTGCTCCAGGGGCCTCACCAGCAGTACTCGTGACGGCTCCACCAACTTCGCCTACGGCACTAGTAACTGTCCCAACGACCCCGCCGACAGCACTGGTAACTGCGCCAGTAGCATCTCCGGCTGCACTAGTGACTGCTCCAGGAGCCTCAACAGTAGCACTTGTGGCGGCCCCGCCAACTTCGCCTATGGCGCTGGTAACTGCCCCAGCGGCCCCGCCGATAGCACTGGTAATTGCGCCAGCAGCTTCCCCTACGGCGCTGGTGACTGCTCCAGGGGCCTCACCAGTAGCACTCGTGGCGGCCCCGCCAACTTCGCCTATGGCGCTGGTAACTGCCCCAACGGCCCCGCCGATAGCACTGGTAAATGAGCCAGCAGCTTCTCCGGCCGCATTGGTGACTGCTCCAGGGGCCTCACCAGTAGCACTCGTGGCGGCTCCGCCAACTTCGCCTACGGCACTGGTGACTGCCCCAGGGGCCCCGCCGACAGCACTGGTGACTGCGCCAGCAGCTTCTCCTACGGCGCTGGTGACTGCTCCCGGGCCTCCTCCACCAATCCCTCCAACGGCACTCGTTACAGCGCCAGCGGGAGCACCAACAGCACTTGTGCCTGCTCCTGCGGCTCCTCCAACGGCACTGGTAATTGCTCCAGCGGCTTCTCCTGCGGCGCTGGTGACTGCTCCAGCGGCACCGCCGACAGCACTCGTACCTTGCGCAACTTCGCCGCCGACATCACTCGTTACAGCTCCCGCGGGTCCACCAACAACGCTGGAAACTGCTCCAGCGGCCTCTCCGACGGTAGTAGCGAGCGCTCCAGCAGCTCCTTCAACAGCACTGGTGAGGACTCCTGCTAGCCCACCGCCATTGGTAACCGTAGGTGAAGCTGCATTTGGTGGATTTGAAGACTTGGCTCCAGCAGCAAGTTGTGAAGTGAGAGCCGCGACCGGTACAGTGACTGAGTTTCCTCCAAAAAGTCCGACGACTAGGTTGGATGATGATGCAACCGCGTTCGATGCAGCTGCGTTCGGAATAGTAACGGTATCGCCTCCAGGCAGTACAATGACGGCAGAACTCGAAGTCTTTGCTGCGTCATTGGTAATTGTAACAGTGTCACCTCCAGGCAGGACGATGACAGCCGACGTCGAAGAAGGTCCTGCTGCGCTCCCTGAAGCGGTGGCAGCACTTCCAGGCGCGACGAAAGCAGCGTTGTTTGGAGAGACGTCGGTGTTGGTAGGTGTCGGGTGCTCTACTGCATCCAAAGGCTGTTGGCCATGATTTGTTGGAGTCGGAGCATTGGTATCGGTCTGATCGCTGACGACAGTAGACACAGCCCCAGCAAGACCAGCTATGGGATTCGACGTCTGCGCTTCGCCCGTAGCCTGGCTATTGCTCTGCTCTCCTGCATTGGTGTTTGACGAAGTCACGACACCAGGGGTAACAGTCGGTACCGTTACGCCTGCAATAGGTTGAGACGTTTGAGACTCGCTTGTGGCGGCATTTTGATCACCTGGAATAGTCGGAGTCACACTTAGCCCAGGCTGCGGGGATGAGCTTGTGTCTTGCGTGGCAGCACCAGTGTCTGTCTGCTGCGATGACGCTGGGGAACTTATGGCGGCATTTTGATGAACTGGGATAGTCGGAGTCACACTTAGCCCAGGCTGCGGGGATGAGCTTGTGTCTTGCGTGGCAGCACCAGTGTCTGTCTGCTGCGATGACGCTGGGGAACTTATGGCGGCATTTTGATCACCTGGGATAGTCGGAGTCACACTTAGCCCAGGCTGCAGGGATGAGCCTGTGTCTTGCGTGGCAGCACCAGTGTCTGTCTGCTGCGATGACGCTGGGGAAGATGGCTGAGTCTGACTCGATTCGCCAAGGCCAGGCGTTACGCTTAATGGAATTACGGTCGGTACCAAAGGTGTATTTGTGGGCACAATTTCTCCAGCCTTATTTGCTGACGAAGAGGTTCCTCCTTGAGCAGTGTCCGAAGTCAAAGGTGGCGACGCAGCGGTCGTGGGAATCTCGGCTGTAGTGGAGTCTACAGGTGCAGTAGGTGTCTCTGTAATCGAAACAGGGGGCTTCGTCTCTGATGGGACTGTCGCTGCATCTCTAGTATCCGTTGCAGCCTCTGCTGGTGGTGTTGAGGAAGTCAAAGAATCGTGCAAATGGTCGAGATCGGACGTGTGTTCCGCTGGATTGAATGATCCACCTTCTCTCGAAGTTGTGGTATTCGAGAAGACGAATCGCTTAATCTCCCTCTTCAGGAACCGCGGCCTTTCTATATCATCGTGTGCCGGTGTTGGTACAGCAGCCGCGAAACCCAGAGCTGGCTCGAGAGCAGACAAGACAGCCAGCGAAGCCGCAAAGATGACTGTAGATCTTCGAATCATGGTTGATACGAGGAGTATTATCGGCGAGGAGATCTTTGTTACTAGATTGGATAGGACAAGAATATGTAGTTGACACCTTATGGCCTCGTTAGATTTGCTCAAAGTGAATCAACCGTGTTGATTTTGAGGATTCACTTACTGTCAGGGTTGGATACAAACGAGTGAACTTGACGAGTCAAGGTTGAAAAGATTGTATCTGTGATCAGACGTGTCAACTAAGAGCGCCTTGAGAGGGAGCGTGGGCGAGAATGTCGCGCGAAAGATATTGTGGGAGTGATGAACTTACTTCAGCAGCGGGCTGCAGATTAAAGAACGCTGGTAAAGAGTGTAAACGGCACAGAAGGCCCAAGAAAGACAGAGAGCGACTAAGCAGCCGCGGACGCGATGCCTTTGTTCCCTATAGAATGGCTTCGAGGTTGATGTTTTCTCAAATGTATCCCTTTGGACCGCTGGAGTCTTGAGGCGTCTGAGGCACCAAGTCCGGTGGCGAGATGAGGTATTCCCACTCTTTATTGACCCGACTGATTTCGACTATATTTGCATTTTCGCCTACAGTCTTTGACCCTTTTTCGCATGTGGCCCCCAAACAAAGGATTCCCAACCCTTGGCTGTAATTCGAGACCCGGTCTCGCGTGACCTGGCTGACGCCGAATCTCACGTTTGTTGTTCGAAGAGATTATTCCGGCGAAAGGGAGCTGACGTCCTTGTTCAAGGCCTGAGGTCGACGGAGGTAGTAGACGCAAGGGGCTCCCGAATTGCCAATAAGCTCCGATCTTGCCCAAAGCCTATGAAAAAAATATGGATATAGCAATTATCGCGACTGATGGAAATCGTACAATGAGCGTGGGAGCCGTGTATCCAGCGAGGCAAAGAACGTAGGCGACGACAGAGGTCGCGGAAGAGGGAATTGAGATTGAGTTGTTGGTGAGTAAGATTGCCCTTAAAAAATTTCCCTCCTTTCTTCTCCCCTATTACACCGCCAATTGTCTTGCCTGTGCGATGAGGGTGCACTTCTGCTGTCGGTCGGTAGATATGGGAGGGGGAGAGAGGTGATGGCGACTGGACGGTCTTGGTTGAGCAGAGAAGATGGGTTCGAGCCAGCTGTTGGAAGGAAATGAGGAGGGTGCTTACGCTAATCTGGGTAGAGTTAGAAGCAGCTTGTAGCAATAAGAGCGGCAAGGGTAAAAGCGACAAGGGCGGCACGGAGGATGTCTATCTATGGAAATTTCAAGTGGGCATCCCCCTACGATGTGCAAAGTGCTTATGCAGGCTATGCTTACTGAAAGCATGTCGCGCAGCAGAGAACGATAAAGAGTCTACTGATAGAATAATTGAGGTGTTTGTGGTCTCAACGGCCGTACTTCGTAGAGCGGTTTTCAGCGGCTATCACACCGTGCGTGTGGCTGCCATATGTTGACCTTACCGTTATTAAGTTCTTATTATTGCAGGCCAAGAGTGGTGAGAGGATAAAATTGCAGAGGATCTATGGAACGTCCAACGGTTTCCGTGGTAGACTTTTCTAAAGGCAGCGAGAAAAGTCACCCAAGATTGTCTAGTCTTATGCATCTAGCCTTTCCCGCCCATTCGGAAGCACGGATTGCGCAAAAGAGTTTTGCCCTACGGATGAAAAGTGTGGTTGGACACATCTCAAGGCAAAGACCCACCACCAGGAGATATGTATCTCGCTGGCAAAAAGTCATATGCTCGTGGGAGCGATTGATCAATGTTGCGCGCTGCCTGAACATTTGGTGATTCATGACTGAATTCGTTGGTTAATCATTTGACTCTCCTTTAGTTCTAGGGGCGCAGCATGCGGAAAAGGCAGGGAACGCATCGGCGCTGAACAGGCATACAAGGCTGAAAAGCGGTGTGCTCGTCGTAGAGTAGACTGACTGCTTTGAGAGGACAACAAGAAAAAGAAAGCTTCCATGTTGACTTGGATTTTATGACTTCTCTTGTGCTCCTGGACGACCTGATCAAATTAAATCTGGCGTTTGGGGGACAAACTGCCTCATGAAAATGCACGGGTCACGGTAGCACTGCTAAATCTTCTTGGCTAAGGTACCTTAAGGTATGCAGTCTTGGCCAAAATAGGATCTTAACAGCTGCTGAGCTCCGCGCGTTGAGAAAGCTCATGAGCCTGTCACCGAGGTTTCAAAAGATGGATTCATCCTTCGCGCTTTCACTATAACACATTGAAAGGATTAGATCACCAGATGGCGAGCTTGGCGAGCTTGGCAAGCCTCAGCCCCAATCATGTGCTCGGACTAACCCTGTTCCTGACTCCACGAGGTTTCCGGACGCTACCGCCGAGGAGGGTGGCGTAAGGAGAGATCTACCTTACCACCTAAAATCTGTAACACGCTGAGCACATGGGATCGCTCCATAGCTCATGGCCAGCATCTACGAGTAGCCGTTTAAGCTCCGTATCATCACTTCGTCCTCCAAAACTGGTGGCGCTGAATTCATCATTCTTTGCATTGATCCTGTTATTAACTTCGCAACAACAATCGATCAGACAATCCAACACAAAACTAGCCTTTGGGAATCCTGGTAGCGTTGACAAATATAAAGCAGTGCAACATGTTCTTTGACGTTGGAAATCTGCAATGTTCGCCCATGGCCTTTGTTCCTGTGATTTGCGATCTTACTACAAGAAACTAGAGGGTCGGCATATCCGCAAGGAGATTACGGGGGCGGTGAGATTTAGTAAAAGTTATATAATAAAGTTATAAAATCCACTAATTAAATATTCTATAGTATAAATATCTCTTTTAAGATTTAAATATATATATAAATATAATATATTTTCTTTCTATTAATTATTTACTTTAATTATTTAATTATTTATAATAATTTATATTTATTATAATTATTACTATTCAATTTAATTAAAGTTATATTATATAATTTTTTTATATTACTCGCTATAATAATAATAATAATAGTTATATTTATAATATAATTCTATTTTATTATTTCTTTTTAATATAGTAAATTTTAATATCTTTATATATTTTTAATTTTTAATTTATATAAATAATAAGAAAATTTAAAAGTTATATTCTTTTCAATTTATATTATATTTATATTTATATTTATTAATTTATTAATTATTAATTTATAAAGTCGCTATTTCCGGAGAGAGATTACGAGGGCGGTACGAATAAATATAAAAAATATATAACGAAGTATAATTTAAATTATATAATATTAGACTTTATAAATTTACTAAATTTATTAAATATATATAAATTACGAAGTAAATATATTGAAATATAAGAGTTAATATTATTTAAAATAGTTACTCTCTTTATATATTTAATTTTATTTACTTTATAATTTAATTAATTAAATATTTTATTTATATATTTAATGAATTATAAACCCGGCTTAACTAGAGTTTCGTTTAAAATAAATAATTTTATTTATAGTTTATAATTCTAGTTTATTATAACTCTATATACTCTCTATAAATAATATATAATTATAGAGAATTACGTCGGGGGTTTTTAATTATTTTAATTATTTCTTTAATATTCCTAACTCTTTAATTATTATATCTTGGCGGGCTAGTATACCTCGATATAATATTAATTATAATATAAATATCTAAATTAATTTAACTTTTATAGTTTATAATTAATAAAAATACTTTTTCTTTAAAGAGATATTAATTAATTAATATATTTATTAATAAGTCTAGAAATTATCATAGTATAGTTTTATTAACCTAGCCTAGCCTAATTTATTTTAAATCTAATTAATATTTAAACTAGTTTCCCTATTTCTATCTTAATATAGCCGAGATAGGAAATAAATAAATACTCTATATATTAACTCTTATTTAGATAATAGCTAGCTCTATTCTAATTTTCGTCCTTTATCTTTTATCTTAATCTACTTTTATATTATAGTTAAGTCATAGTTTAATAAATTTAATTATTAATTTAATAAATTTTTAAATATTAATCCCGTTTTTTAATATTATAAAAAACTAATTACCTAGCTAGTACTCTTTAGTATTAAGATAATCATTATAAAGGATTAACCCTTTAACCCCGAAAACCGCGTACGATAGTTCCTCGCCGAAATTTAGAATAATTTTATTAATTTCCTTAATACCTTCGATTACTTATATATTTAAATCGAGAGTAATTTCTTATTAAATACTTTATTCTTATTTACGCCTCCTCCTCCTTTTACGCTAGATATATAATTCTTAGTTTATATTATCGTTTAAATAATAATTTAGGTCGTATTTATTATAACCTAAATTATACCTTAACCTCCGCTTTAGGTATTCGATAAAAATATTTTTAATAATATTATTATTATAGGTTTACGCTCGTTTTTCTTTTTAAATATTTAATAATTTACCCCCTCGCGATCTCGAATACCTCCTAGATCCGAAAAGCTTTTAGATATCTCGGAATATAAAGAGGACTAGGATAAATTAAATATTTAAAAATAAATATTAATATAATAGATATATATAAATTATAATCGTTACTCTACCGATAATAATAAGATTACTTATATAGAGTTTAAATTAATTATCCGTAAAAAGGTTTTTAATTTAATAAACTATTACCGAAAAGAGGGTCTCTATATTTTAACTAGCTTTATTAATTAACGAAAGAAACTATAAGAAATATATAATAACCCGTTTAAATAAGAAGATACTCGGAATTATATCTAGGAATTTAAATAAGGTTTTATATTTTTTAATAAATATTTTAACCTCGTCTCCTAGAAGAAAGAATATTCTCGAATAAAAGATAAATCCTTAATTAACACTATAAAATATAATATTAATTATATTATTTAATAGGTCTCTATTTTTTAAAGGAAAGTTAATAACTAATAATTATATACTTTCGATAAATACGTCCGTATATACTCCGAAATTAATTAAAAATTTTAATAGATTAAATATTATCTACCTCGTTAGAGTACTACTCTTATTAGATTAAAATAAATTTTAAAGAGATTTATTATATCTTTATTAACTTCTACCCTTATAACTCGTTTTAATATAATAAATACTTTTATCCCCGTTATCGGATTAGTTCCTATTATTTTATTTAGGGAGTTAATAAACTTTAATTCGGTTTAAATTATTATTAAAGGTAAATTAACGAGAACCCTAGTTATTAAAATTATTTATAAGAAATAAAGACTTTACTTCTATTATAAATCGCTTAGGTATAATATAAAAATTTATTTTATTAAACTAGCTAGCCTCTAATCTAGTATTATAACCATTATCGATAACGACGAGAGTATTATAAGAGGAGTTATCTTAAACGCGGGAAAAGAATAGTCCTAATATAAAGTCGCGTATTAGGACTATAAGTACCTAGAACTCTATATATACCTTTTTATTTATCGGCTATATCGTTTAATTTACTTTCGTTATTAATTAAGTTTTCGTTATAGTTTATTATATAACTTTTTAAAACCGACCCTATTTTTCGTAATAAATATATAATTATTTCTTATTAACTACGGAATAATTAGTCCCGAATTTAAATTAAAACTTTAATTAATACTAGTATATCCGGCTATCTTTTTATCGATTATAAATTTATATATATTTATCGTCTACCCCTTCGTTTTCTTCGTTATCTTTATATCGTCCGACTCTTTAATAGTATACCTACCGTTATAGGACGTATTATTTATATCGTAAAAATAATTTTAAATATTTATAACTATTAAGAACGAATAATTTTTTTCGTTATTAAATTTAATTAGTACTCTATTATAATCGGCCTATTATACCTTTATTATTATAAAGTTACTACCGATTTCTTAAATAATTCCTTAATTTTCGTTTTATATTTTTATTTAAGAAACTATACCCCTAGTCCCGTAAAAGTTTTTATAAAAAATAAACTCTTTTTAATACCCTAAAAAAGTTTTTAGACCTAAGAATCCTAGTTTTTAATTTTATCTAATATCTACGTAGGGTAAGCCCCGATTTAAAAGGAGTTACGTCGGTAAATCGAAAACCGGCTTTAGCGGCTCGGGGCCAAAGCGTAGAATACCTCGGGAGCTAAAGCCGTTAAACGGGTACTCGCGGAACCCTGAGAGCCCGAAGTATTCTAGGGTTTTACTTAAAGCGCCCGTCGAGCGTATATCGGGCCCCCCGAGCGCTCCTTAAATATCCGATTAACGAGATTTAATTATTCGAGCGCTTTATTAGCGACTTTTAGGACGAGGCTAGAATTATTATTTTAATCGAACTAAATATTAAGTATTCTATTTATCGAGCGTTTTCGAATATTATCGAATAGTATTAAATAATATTAAAATAAATATATTTATTAATAGTTTTAACTATTTACCGCGCTAAATTAAATGAATATTAAGTATCCCTTTATACCAGCGTTATCGAATATTATCGAACGGCCTTCGATTATATTAAATAAGCGGATTCATATATAAAAGCTTTTATTTTTACTCGCGTAATCTTTCTAGCTCCTTACCGTTAGGAAGTATTAATAATATTTATTCTTTTTAATATTTAACCGTACCCTCCCGCCCTATACCTCGCTTCCTTTATAGATTTAAAATCATAATATCTATTTTAATATTAGTATATTATATATACGCGGTTATAGTATTTAAATACCTAATATAATAGACCCGCTTCTTTATATACTCTTAAGTCTTATCTAGTTAGTTTATATTTATTAATACCGATTATATTACCTAGGTTATTATATAACCCTTAGAGAATAACTAGTACGGGAGTACGAGGACGTTAGTTCTAGTATCGTCGTAGGTATTATTTTAGAAAGCGCCGATATAGGTCTTATACTTCTCGATAAAGTGATTTATATAGAGAAATTTAACGATAAGATTATTACCCGACGCCTTAAGTTTATTTATAAATTATTATTTAATAATTAGGGAAGCCCTTAATACGAAATAATAATAAAATTTATACCTAGAAAAACGAGACTAGGTAATATTTACCTTCGCCGTAATATATAACGCTAATAATATATTCGATATAATTATAAGTTTCTCGGGTATTTATTCCCGCGCTTTAGTATTTTCGTATTTAAATTATATATACCCTAGACTTTATACTATCTATTAAATCTTATCTAATTTCGGCGCGTTTTAACCGAGTATAGCGATATTATTAAAATAGGAGTTATTTAGGTTAATACGTATCTTTTCGTTAATATATTAATTTACGAACGATATTTAAATTAGATCGACGTCGAGTTAAGGGTTAGTATTAAGTTTAGTAAGGCCCGGTATAAATAGAACTAATTATATTTTAGTTAATTTACTAAAAAATAGGCCTTTAGTAGAATTAATATTTATTTCCGTAAACTATCGCTGAATATCCCTTTTAACTATTTATTCGAATTAAATAGGCTCTTTTATAAATATTTTTAGGAAAGAGAATATCTCGTATATAACGATATAAAAAGATAGATATAATATTTATTCGCTTAAGATCTAGGTGGACATATCCGTACGTATATTTATAATTTCGGGAAGAAAATAGATTAATTCTTCCTTTTTAACCTTAATATCGTCGATAATTTTAATATTATTCGAGTTTCCTTTAATTATATTATTATACGTTAGTATAATCGTATAGAAGTTCTTTAGTAAGTTATAACAGAGATTATTATACTCTTTTTATTCGTTCGCCCGATTCTACCGTAGGACCTCGAGTATATAATTAAGGTCTAATAACGGATTATTTTATAACGTATTAATTAACGCGACGAGTATATATCGTTATTCGAAAGATTACTTCTTAAACTTCTTTAATAATATTATTTATCCTATAGTTACCTTCTTAATATTCGTTAAATTATTAATAAATATTCTACCTACCGGTAGCCCCCGGAAATATTTTTACTTTTTTATTAATTTTACTTTATTTGGATAAACTTCGAAAGAATCTTTTATAATATTATATTATTTACGGACCTATATCGAGAAGGTTTAGGTACTTATATTAATAATTAGTTATTAAAAGCTCTAAATTAGTTTCTTCTTTAATTTATAACTTATTTTATAATTATCCTCTTTTTACTTAATATTATTTACCCGAATCCGTTCTTTAATTTAAATAGAGTCATCTATTATATTATAACCGATAATTTATTTAAGGCTAAAGTTTTGATCTAGTCTAGGGTCCCGGTATTTAATAAATTCGTTACGCTATATTAATATTAGGGTAGGGGTACTTTATAAAGTAATATTTTAATTCTTTATAATTTATTTATCCGTAGCTCCTTCTCGAAGAAGTTTTTATATTTAATCTAGCTCGGAACTCGCTCCTAGAGTTCTTATCCTAAATAATAATATTATTTATCTAAATAAACTTATAACGTTAGGGCTATACTATATAGCGTACCTTTAAACTATACTCGACTTTATATAATAATATAATATAGGCTACTTCGCTTAGTTTAGATAAAGACTAGTAGATCCTTATACTAGATATTAAGTATCGTTCTTTTATCGCGTTATATATACGTCGAATTATTTAAGGTTAATCTTCCGCTGAGTATTATTAAGTAATTATATTATAAGGGTCTAATAATAAAAGTTAATTCTATCGAACGATTTCGAATATTATCGAGCGATAGCGTTATTATTAATTTTATTATACTTTATTTTATTAGCTAGGATTCCCCTATCTCCGATACCGTTATATATTTATAATAAGATATAAACCGCTAAAAGTTAATAGTAGTAAAATAGATTTTTCGATCTTAGAAATAAAAAGCTCGCCTTAATAAATTTAAATTTATTTAGTTTAGAATTCTTTTATTCTTAATTTCCTAGGTAGCTCCTAATATCCGGGAGGATGAATATATTTTTATTAAAGTCTAGGGATTTCTATATTTATAAAGAGTCGAGGCGGCGAGTCTTTACTTCCTAAAATTATTACGTAAATAAATTATTATTAACTAGGGTTATAAGGGAGAGTCTATATTATTAATAATATAATCTCTTTATTATTAAACTTATCCCCGTTTTTAATAAATATTATAACCGTTATTATTTCTTTTTTATATTTACCCTCCTCTTTATATTCCTCCTCTTTAAAATCTATATTTAAATTTTATTCTTTTTTTTCTTCTTTTTCCTTTTAGTCCTTTAAAACCTAAATCGGGTATTTATAACCGCCTTTTCTCTCCTCCTTTAACGAGAGTTAGGATATTCCTTTTAATAAATAAATATCGGTATTTTCTTATTTAAAAGAACCGAGTATCGGAGCCCGAGTATATTAAAGGGTAGGGTAAAGCGTCGTTTTAAACGGTACGGGGTACTATAAGGAAGGAGTATAATAAAAAAATCGCTTTATACGATTTAACGAGGGGTAATATAGGTAGATACGAATTCTCTTCTTTTCCCGTATTAATACTTTATTTATCGAGCGAGAATAGTCTAAAATATATTATTATTTATATATTCCTTTTTATCTCCTTATAGTTTTACTAATTAAGATTAACTTTACCTTTAACCGGGTATATCGAAAAAGCGAGATAAAGAATTCGATCTTAATAAATTAAAGATTAATAAAGGAAAGGTAATAATATATTCGATAAGTAGTTTACTAGAAAATCTAACCATAAACTATAAATTCTTATACTTCGGGTACTTTAGTTATAATAGAAAATATACTCGGAATATTATTTAATAACTACCCACCGGAACTAAATACTTTTTAGTTATATTATATATCTAGTTAAATAATTCCTTATTTAGATTTTCCCCTAAGATTTAACCTAGGGTTAATTATTTTTTAAAACTTTTAAGATTTATAAATATATAAAGTAATTTACTACCTAGGTCGCGCGTTTTTATAAGGATTTCCTATAAAGGAAGATATAATTTAGTTATACTATCGTCGCGAGTATAATAAATAATTATATCGTTAATCGATCGAGTATCTAAAGGGAGTAGTAGTGGACGCGATAATACTCTTAATTTAGATAATTCCTCCGTAATAAAATTATTTAATAAAAATTCGGGCTTAAATCCTAAAGGAAGTAAAAATCCTTATTTCTTAAACTCCGATATCTTTAAGATTTTATCCGCTTTATATTTCTAAGGAGTAACTTTCGCTTTATAATTATTTTAAATCTTTTCTTTATTATATATAACTAGTAGCCTACGTAAGAAGCCGAAATATTAACGAATATTTTAATAGCTACCTAATTCTAGATATCCAAAATAATTAATTTATAAAGATATTATATAACTTTTACGGTTATATTATCTTTAAAATTAAATTATAGAAGTTTATAAAACGTTTAATAATCTCGGGCGTCCTCTTTAATAAACTTATATTATTATTTATCGGTATAAAGAGCCTTTTTTATATTAGCGTTATTTATTATCCCTAGACTCCGATTATAATTATAATTTATATCGAAAGGCGTATTTATAACGGGATTAATAAAGATAAAGTAAATTAAATAAAGTATAAAAGGAATCTAGTATTAAAACGGTATAAAACGTATCGTAATAAATAACCTTATAAAAGCGGTACGGAATAGTAAATATAATAGATTAAAATATTTATTTATCCCCCGGCGTAAGGGCGCGTAGAGGTACGCTTAGCGCTAAAAATTATTTCGAACGATTTCGAGCGGATTTCGAACATTATAAAAATAATATTATCCTCGTTAACGCTAGGTCGATAATTATATTAAACTAGCGATATAAAGAGGGCTCTTTATATACCGTTTATATTAATTAATAAATCTCGTTATCGGATTTAATACTTATCTATTATACTCTACTATTTATAAACTATCGATCTAGTAAATACGACTATTTCTTTAGAGTAGGTAGGATTTATATACCTAATATTATATATTTACCGAGATATTAGGCTAGTAACCGAGTTTTTATTTACTAAGGGGCGTTAGTATACTTTCGAGCGATTTCGAATATTATCGAATAAAGGTAGGCCTTCTTATAGTTAAAATTATATATAATAAAAATATATTTTATTTATTTCTAATAGAAGTAATTATTTTCGAGTAATTTCGAATAATATCGAATAAGGGTAGGCCTTTTTACGGTTAAAATTATATATAATAAAAGTATATTTTATTTATTTTTAGTAGAAGGAATTATTTTATCGCCGTTCTTTTTAAGAATCTAATTTATTAATAAATTTAATACTACTCGCTAAAGCTAGGTATAGATATATATATTTTATATCGCTTAAATAATAGTAGTAGCCTTTTCCTCTACCCGCTTTTTCTCTTTAACCGTTTACGCCTTTTATAATAACGTATCTTTTTCTCCCTAGTATTTAACCGTACCCTCCCGCCCCTTTTTACACTTTTATTATAAATTAAATATTATTTTATCGATCCTAATATCTATATATTAAATATACGCGGTCGTATTATTTAGAGACCCGATACGATAAATCCGTTTTTTAATCTACTCCTAGGTCTCGTCTAGCCAGTTTATATCTATTAATATTAATTATTTCGTACGGGTTATAGTATATCCCTTCGCGAATAGTTAATATAGGTAAATAAGGATATCGATTCTTATAGAGACCTCCTCGTTATCTTAGAAAACGCGGATATAATTTTAATACTCCTTAATAGTATAACCTAAATAGAGAAATTTAATAATAAAATTACGACCGGACACCTTAAATTTATCTTTAAATTATTATTTAATAGTTAATAAAGCCCTAAATATAAAATAATAGTAAGATTTATACCTAGAAAAATTAGAAGGGGTAATATATACCTTCGCCGTTATATATATTACTAGGGGTAGGTTCGATATAATAATAAACTTCTCGGGCATTTATTCCCGTACTTTAGTATTATTATATTTAAACTATATATACCCTAGGCCCTATATTATCTACTAAATCCGATTTAATTTAGGGGCGTATTAACCGAGTATATCGATATTCTTATAATAGGGGTTATTTACTTTAATACCTATACGTTCGATAATATATTATTTATTAAACGACGTTTAAATTAGATCGACGTTATATTTAAAATTAGTAATAAATTTAGTAAGGCCCGGTATAAATAAGACTAATCGCGTTTTAATTAACTTACTAAAAAATAGGCCCTTTATAGATTTACTGCCCGTTTCCGTAAATTATCGCTGAATATCCCTTTTAACTATTTATTCGACCTAGATAAGTTCTTATTTAAGTACTATAAGAAAGGGGAATATCTCGTATATAATAATATAAGGAGGTAGATATAATATTCGTTTACCCCCGACCTAAATAGATATATTTATATATATAATTATAATATCCGGAAAAAGATTAATTAGTTCTTCTCTTCTTTACGTAAAGTTTTTTATAACCTTAATACTCTTTAATTTTCCTTTAGCCATATTATTATATATTAAAATTATAGTATAGAATTTCTCTAGTAAGTTATAGCGGAGATTATTATACTACTTTTATTTATCCGCCCGGCCTATTAATAGGACCTCGAGTATATTATTAAGGTCTAAAGGCGATTTATTCTATAGTATTCTAAATAACGCGACGAGTATATACCGTTATTCGAAAGATTACTTCTTAAGCTCCTTTAATAGTATTATTTATCTAGTAATTACTTTTTTTATATTAATAAATTCGTCGATAAATAATCTCTTTATTACTAGCCCCTAGATTTATTTTATATATCTTACTAGTCTTATTCTATCTTCGGGTATTTCTTAATAATATTCCGATATATTAAAGGGCTCGCGGATTTATTTTTAGAAACTTTTAATACTCGCGATAATTATATATTATTATAATTACTAAATTAGTTTCCCCTTTAATTTATAATTTATATAATAAATATTCTCTTTATATCTAATACTATCTACCTAGATCTAATATTCGATTTTAATAGAAATATCTATTATAAAATAACCAATGATTTATTCGAGGCCTAATCTTCGAAATAAAGCTGAGTCTTAGTATTTCCGAAACTCGCTCCGTTATATTAATATTAAGGTCGGCGGAGCGATAATAATATTTAGGCTATATTATATATAGAACCTATAGGTTATACTCGCCTTTATATATTAATATAATATAGGTTAATTAATTTAATCTAGATAAATACCGAGAGAACCTTTTATTAAATATCGAGGGTTATTCTTTTCTCGCGAGGTATATATATTATATTAGTTTAGGTTAATCTAGCGTTATATTATAACTTATAGTTATATTATAAGAGTCTAACGACGAAAATTAATTTTATCGAATAACTTCGAATATTATCGAGCGAGGACGTTACTACTAACTTTACCGTACCCTATCTTATTAGCCAGGATTCCTTTATCTCCGATATCGTTATATATCTCTAATAAGATAAAAGCCGCTAAAAATTAATAATAATAAAGGTCTAATTTCATTCCTAGAAATAAAAAACTTAATATAATAAACTTAGATTTATCTAGCCCGGGATCCTTTCGCTCTTTAATATATAAAATAACTTCGGGTATTATAAAGAATATATATATATCGAATAAAGTCTATTCGTTTAGGTATTCGTAGAGTATTATATCGGTAAATATTTATTTCCTAGAATTATTATATTAATAAATTATTATTAGCTAGGGTTATAAGGGAGAGTTTATATATTTATTAATTTAACCTCTTTACTGTAAATATTATTATTAATAGTATTATAAGTAATAAGCCTAATATTTAATTCCGTATCTTTATAATCTTTATTAAATTCGTCGTTTTCCTCCTCTTCCTTTTCTTCCTTATCTACGCCTAATTTTTAATCCTTTTTATCTTCGCTTTTTTCCGAATTATTATTTAAAAATAAAACCGGTTACTTTTCGCTACCTATTTTCTCCTCTTTTAACGAGAGTTAGGATATATATTTTAATAACTAAATATCGGCGTTATTATATATAAATCTTTTAAATAATATAGTCTTAATATATTTAATAGGAGGGGTAGAGGGAAGTATTACTTTAAGCGGTATAAGGTACTTCGGGGAAAAAGTAGTATAAGGTATCGCTTTATATTATCTAACGGGCGGTAGCGTAGGTAGATATTAATCCTTTTCTACTCCCCTATTAATATTTCGTTTATCGAGCGAGAGTAGTCTAAGATATATTATTATTTACGTTTTTTCCTATATAATATTATCGTTTTATTAATTAAGATTAACTTTATTATTAATTAGGTATATCGAGAGAGCGAGATAAAAGATTCGATTCTAATAAATTAAAGGTTAATAAAGGAAAGATATAAATATATCCGACGAGTAGTTTACTAGAAGGTCTAACTATAAACTTTAGATTCTTATAACTCGGGTACTTTAATTATAATATAAAGTATACTCTAAATATTATTTAATTATTATTTATAAGTATTAAAACTTCTTTATCTATATTATATATCTATTTTAAAAGTTTATCGCCTAGATCCTCTATTAAAACTTAGCTTTAAATTAATTATTTTCTAAAAATATCGAGACTTATAGTTATAAAAAGTAGTTTATTACCTTAAATATACGTTTCCGTAAGAACGTCCTATATTATTATATACTACTTCTTTATACTACCCTTACGACCGTAATAAATAAATATATTCTCGATCGGTCGGACGTTTAAAGGGAGTAGTTATAGGCGCGATAATACTTTAGATTTAAATAATTCCTCCGCGGTAACGTTATTTAATAGGAACTCGGACTTTAGTTTTAAATAAAGTAAAACTCTTTATTTTTTAAACTCCGATACCTTTAATATTTTATCCGCTAAATACTTCTTAAGAGTAGCTTTTCGCTTTATAATAATCTTAACTTTTTTTACTACCGTATATAACTAGTAGGTTACGTAAAAAGCCGGGATATTAACGAATATATTACTAGTTACCTAAGCCTAGATATTTAAGATAATAACTTTATAAAGACTTTATAAAACTTTTACCTTCGCTTTATCTTTAAAATTAACGTCTAAAAAAGAATTTTTATTTAAATACTCTTTAATAATATCTTTAATAGACTTATATTAATAGTTATTAATATATAGAGCCTTCTTTATAATAGTATCGGTTATATTCGCTATACTTTAATCGTTATAGTTAATATTAATATTAAAAGGTATATTTAAAATAAACTAGAGTAAGATTAAAGGGATAAAATAAATAGTTATAAAGATAAAATAATTATAAAGATAAGATAGGTATAAAGATAAGAATAAAGATTTAAAAATATACGGACTTTATTTCACGCGCTAAGCTAGAGTACCCCGCTTACGCGATACTTATTATTATTTAATACGAAGTAAATTAATTCTAATAATTATATATAAAACGTCTTAATATTAATTAAATCCATATTTTTTACCTTTAGAAACCTATCTATAAAATATAGTATTAAATTATTAATTTTCCGAATAGCTTTCTTACCGTTAAAGCTATTTTAATTATTATTTTATAAATCGCGAGGCTTTATAGATACAGATATCGCCGGCGTTAAATAGATAATTATATTAAACTAATTATATAAATAAGGCTCTTAATAATCCGCTTATATTAAATAATAATACTCGTTATCGAGTTTAATACCTTTATATTACGATCTACTATTTATTAACTATTAACCTAATAATTACGATTCTTTACTCGGTATAAATAGAATCTATATATAATTCGTGGATCGGAAGATTATTTTAAGACTAGCGAGGTTATTATTTTTTATAAATTTATCGGCCTCAGCCCTATAAAGCCCCTAAAAATTTCGAATATTTTCGAACGTTATCGAGCGCTTTTTAATAAGTTCTTTAGGTTAGAAATTTCCTATAGTTTTAATTATATAATAAAGCGTCCCGCTATTTAATCTTATTTACTCCGTTTAAAATATTTATATAAGTTTATAAAGCTTATGGCCATATTACTAAAATTAACCGCGGTTTCTTAATATATATATATTTATACTAAAAGCGTTACGGTAACTTTATAATACTTAAAGAACCCTCCCGGGTAAGATCTTATACGGTTATTAAAATTATTAAAAAGGTCGAAAAATAATTATAGCGAATAATAAAGGAGCTAGATTTAGATATAATTACGGCGGTAAACGTTAGTAATTAAAGTATCGAGTATACTATTAGAATAGACGGAGGACTAGATAATAAAGATATATAAAGATATAAGGATCCTGGCCTTAATCCCTTTAATTATTCGAATCGCGTTTAACCGAATATCCTTCTAGTAGTCGTAGGTATCGAAGAAAAATCCTTTTATAATATTATAAGTATTAGAGCCGGTAAATCTTTTATCTATTATCGGTAGGCCGTAAATACTCGTATTATTAAATATTCGGATTTCTTATTATTTCGCGATAAAATTAATTTCGCGTTTACGGAATAGTTAGTTAAAGTTAAATATATTAAGAGTAAAATTAACGGTTTTTTTAATAATTACCGACTTCGGCCTTTATAGTAGTATATTATTTTTTAAAACGACAAGACTTAAAGGGAGTTTTTATCTAAAATTATAAATAATATCCTAAATAATTAATAGGAGGAATAAGTAATTACTATTAATACGGGAATTAAATATATTATAATAATAGAGTACTTTATATACTATCGAGATATTATTAAAATAATCGAGTTTCTCCTCGGTTACCGTTTTTTTATAAAGAATCTATCGTATATATTTATCCGAAGGTATATTATAAGCGAACTAGGTTAAATCGATATTAAGGATATAAACTCCCGCCTTTATACTAAGATATATACTACGGACTAGTAGTAGTTTATATAGGAATAGTTTCCCGAAAATATTATAATAATCCCGGTTCTCTTAGCTAGCGATAAAACTTAATTTACTAATCTTTCCGGCGATTTATTAACGTGGCCTATTTATTTAATTATTAGAAACTTTAATAATTAAATACGAAGGTAAAGAAGCCGGCCTAGTAATATTCTTATTACTTTAATATTAATCCCGAAGGGTATTAATCTTTATATTAAGGTAGAGGTATATTATACTATTATGGGTATTATTATAGAGCGTAAATATATAGTATCTTAATATACTAGCGTTTATATAATTAACGATTTTTTTTTTAGCCCTCCGACGGTACGGCCGCTATAGGATATTTATTACCTACGTAGATAAGAGAGTCCGTTAAGGATATTTAATACTCGCTAGTATCTCGGCTAATTACGAGGAGTAAATCCTTATTACCGGAGTTAGATTATTATAATAATACCCTATTTACTATATATTACGAGTAGAATTCGGATAATTAGATAGAAAAGGAGGATAAAGGATACGCGATTATTATTAAATATAATAATAATATCGAAAGTAGTATATACCGGAATAGATACTAGAGGAAGATTTTAAATATATTTATACCTTCGATAACTTCGCCTAGTACCTTCCCTATATTAATATTCACTAGTATATAATAGTTAATATTTTATATAGATTAGTTAAAGGCGTCGCCGGTCGTAATTATTTTCTTAAATAAATAGTTAAGGTTATAAGGGCCGCGGTAAAATCGAATCGGAAGAAACCTAGAAGTCGGGGCGTAAGAGGTATTTTTAAAATACCCGTAACTATCTAACTAGATTAATTATTTCGTTATATACCCCTATTTATAAGTTTAAAGTATTTTAGTTATTATAATAACGTTAAGTAATAAACGGGGAAAGAATAAAAAAAAATATTTCGTTAACTAGTCCCGGTAATTATACTACTCCTAATAACTAAAGAGAGTGATATTTTATATACTATATACGGGATCGTGAACTTTATAACTTTAATATAATATAATTCTTATACCGGTAAAACTCTAAAGTATATAGAATACTACTTTATTTAATTAGATAAAAGTAAAGAGGCCTTCCGTAGGTTTAGGCCCTTAAGAGATTTCGATTTTCTTAAATAACACTCTATAATATATTACGCGGATTATATCTATTAATTTAAACCTACTCTAGGGTATTTAACGGATATTAATAAAGCTAATTATATTAATCTAATAAAAGATATCTTTAGACGGACGAATAAACGACGAGGATTCGAGAAATAAATTATCCTAATTAATATTCGATACTTAAACCTTACGGTAATACTAGATATTAAAAGATATTAAACCGGTAGGCCTTTTTCGGATTTAGAATACTTTATAAAGAGTATCCGAAATATAGTTTTAAAAGTAAAGGACCTAAAAGAATTCTAATAATTATTAGATAAAGCCGAGGAACGGGGTATTCGAAGGCTCCGGTTAAATATTAACTATTAGATATACGCTTCTATTATAGCTCGTCGATATAAAATCCCGGATCTTTATATTACTCTAATCGATTTTATTAAATAAGAACGCTTGGATTAAACGTTTACTATTATTAATTAAAACGCTAGTATAATTATAAATAAAGATCTAAGATAAACGGCTTTTTATCCTATAAAAATATATAGCTCCCTAATATTATAGAAAAGAATAAGTAATATTATTAATCCTAATCGCGTTATAAAAGATTATACTCGTTATACCCCGAATTAATAGGGCTAGGGTAAATAGCGAAATAACTATATCTAGGTATAAGAATACGAGGCGGGAAGTAATAATCGAAACGGTATATTATACCCGTAAAATAGGAGGTTAGTAGGTAAATTACTTATAATTTTAATAATAATAAATTTTGGTCGAGAAGATATAAAGGGTCGATACCCCTTATATACTAGTACTATAATTTAAACTCTTAAATTTAGATCCGGTAAACGTATAGATCCTATTTATAGTATAATAGAGGTAGAGGAGTATTATCGATTAGACTTTAATTCTAAATATAATTATATAAACCGACGAATCTATAACTCTTTAAGTATTATATATACGGTATATATAATCCCTTAAGGCTTAATAGATGGACTAATTTATTATATTAATAACTATATCGACTAGGATTAATTTAATATATTATATAATAAAAGTTTCTTAATAGCGGAGTCTCGGGCGGCCTAATATATAGCTAGGCGCTTTAAAGGCGGAAGAGTACGATAATAATAATAACCTAAAAGGCTTTAATATATTATTAAGCGATTTAGAACGATTTATTACTATTTATTATAATAAACTTATAGACTCCTATATCTTATTTACTCTAATCTATACTAGTACTTTCTACTTCTTCCTCTAATAAATACGCTTAAGAATCTATATTTTATTTACCGTAAATAACGGTCGCTAAAAGAGGATTCCGAAAATTAATATTATAAGGAATTAACTAAAAATAATTATCTTCTTATTAGGTTTATCTTCGAGTTATTTCTCGATCTAGTTTTATATAGTAGTAAATTCGGTCGATATTACGAGTTTATTATCGAAGGCGATTTATTTTATATTAACTTTCTTAGCTTTTCTTTTACTACTAGCCGAATTATTAAATATCTAGTTATCGTAGTTAAATATTAATTCTTTTAAACTATTATAAGATTTAGCGTTATCGAAGACCGTATTATACTTTAGATATATAGTTTTATACTAGCCCTTTATAGTCGTATCGTTATTTAGGGTTAGGAATCCTATACGAAGAATAAAATAATCGGCCCCCTTTAAATACTACTATTATCTCGAATAAACTTAATATTCGAATGATTTCGAATAGGTTTAGTATCTACGGGCGTTCGGCCGCTTATTTAACTAAATATCTTTAGCGTATAATCCCCCCTATTAATAAATACTATTATTATTAACTAGATTATTTTCCATACCTCTACTATAATTCTAATTCATAAAGAGTATAATATCCTAGTCGTTATTACTATAAGTCTAAAAACTATAATACTACCTAGCCGACCTTTCGTCGGACTAATTATAAATATAGTTTAATCGAGCGAATATTATATAGTTTTTAAAGCGCCTAAAGAAAATAATATAACGAAAGTTTACTATAAAATTATAGTCGGTCGATTTTATATATATAGGTCTCGCTATCGACTAAAAACTTTATAAAAGAATTTACGCGGCCCTAGATTCATAGATTAAAATATACGATACTATACGCGATAAGATTAATAATATTACTACGAAATAGAGTCTACGACCCGCGTTTTATAGGGTATATACGTAATTCCTAAAGATTTTCGAAGACGTAGACCACGTATAGAGGGAGGAGTATTTAATATATTTAGCCTAAAAGTATAATAATAATAAAAAAAGGCGGAAGATTTTAACCGAGGAGTTATTAATAATAATACCTTCTAAGGAGTAAACTAAACGGTAATATAATACTCCGTTAATATCTACCTTTAATAACGTTATAATTTATATTCGGAGGAAAGGTAATAATATAATAATAATATACCGGCCGTAGGACTTAGTACTACCTTTAGATAAGAGTTCTTTAGATATCGAGATCGATAATATTTAATTCGAACGGTTTCTTATTATATTAATAGAGGATATATAATTTAATAGGGCTATAAAGAGAATCTTCTATAAACTAGGTAAGGGGAAGGCGTTTAAAATCGTAAATAAACGGTTATAAAGGGGTATATTAGTCGAAATATATTTAAATAAATAAATACGGCTAGGGTTTAATATATACCCGGTACGCCGTAACCCTAAAGATAATATAGATATATTATCTACCTTAAAGAATAATAGGAAATTATATTAGGGAAAAGAAAGTAAACGGGATAATATAAAGCTAAAGGTAATACCTATCTAGTAAAACCGGGCTAAGAAGTAACGGAATTAATATAATACTATATACATTTATAGAGATAATTCGTAAGAAATTATAATTTATTAAAATCTACGGAAACGGAAGAGATCGAGTATATATTAATTTTATTTTTTTATTCATCGGCTCCGAAGAGTCGAGAACTATTATCTTTAATATTTAATAAACGACCTTCTCTCCTACCGGCTCCTCGATCACTTTTTATTATAATAAGTTATTCGATCTTCCTTAAAATCGGCTTAGGTTCTAGGATATTTATAAACCTAAAATTATATCCCGAGTTATAACTTTAGAGTAGATATATTAAAGGTCGCCGTTAATTTAAAATAACCTAGTTCGCTATTAATATTCCTCGGCTTTTATAAATTTAAATTATTATATTAAGTATTCGATCTTCTAGGTAGCCTCGGCGGCGTTAATATAATATTCTTTAACTATATTACTATAGACTACGGAGTCCTTAACTCCGTATATAATATCTATATATAAATTAACCTCTAATATATCGTCGATAATAATAACCGTATTTATATTAAGATACTACCCGGCGTAGGTTTTATAGCGGTCGATTAGTAGTTATAGGCGCGTATAAAGATCGAGTTATAAAATACCGTCGGGTAATTAATAATAGAGAAGAAGGAGCGATTAATTAAGGAACTATTACCGCCTCTTTATCCACCGTTTATTCGGGTATTTATCTTTAGGAAGGGGGGTATTAATTTAATAAAAACTATAATAAGTTATTTATCGTAATAAATCTTATTACTCTTATTATTTAAGGGTATAAAGGAACCCCTTTATCTCTACCTCGCCTAAAAATTAAGGTTTTATATATTTTATAAAGAAGAGCTACCTAAAATCATAAAAACTTCGATAAAGATTATATAATTATAAAAGAAATCTCGTAGATTCTAACTATTTTTAATAAAATCGAGCGAATTTACGCGAAAAGTATATACTTCTAATAATACTAATTAATTTAGGTATAAAATAACGGGATCGAACGAAAACGAACGATTTCGAATAAAGAAAATATTAAAATAACGTATATATATCTCTAAATTAATAAATATTAGCCCCTAAATTAAAAAACGTATATATACTCTTAAATAAAGTTATTAGTTTATATTTCCCGGTCTCCTTTTTTATATTTACGTATTATAATACCTAGCCGATTATAACTTTATTTATCTCCTTTAAGATTAAAAAAACCCCTTCGCGTATTATATATAATATATATTAATACTTCCTTTTAATTATTCTACTAAAACTAGAGTATTTAGTTTACGATATTATAAAGAGCCGCCGTTATTAATATTAAGATACTTAAATCTAAAACTAAAGCTAGGCTTATGAATCCCTCTAATATAATATTAGATCGTATATATATTATTACTCCTTTATATACTTAATAGGAGATTTATTAATATTATTAATAAATAATTAAACCTAAGAAACCGGTTAATAGTAATAGATTTCTTACTTAATTATTATTAAAGACCGGCTATAAACTACTCTTATTAATAAACCTTAACGAGATATTAAAAGACGAGTTATCGTTTTTTAAAAATATTAATAAACACCGCCGAAAGTCGTTCGAAGAAGAATATAGTTATAAATATTTAATCGTCGAGGGAGTAGGATATTATAGGGAAGAATAAGAAGAAGAATAAAAGAAAAAAGAAAATAAAGAAGATATTAAAGATAAAAGAATATAAATTAAACGAGTTCGCTACGGGGTAAACCTAATTATAATATAATAAACGAGGTAACTAATAATAAATAGCGCCGGGATACTATTAAACCTTATTACTCCTTAAACCCTCGTCCGTATAATTACGCTATCGGGCGCGTCTCGGTACGCGTAAAGTTCTTTACTTTTTCTTCCTTAAATAGACGTCGTCGCTAGCGTCTATTAACTACGGATTTTAGCGATAACACTAAAGATTATTTAATATATAAAGAGTTACCTACCCTATTATAGGGTAACCTTTATTAATATTAATATAATAACTCCTTAACTAGGTATTAAGAGGTTATACGAAAAGCGGTCTATTATATATAAACTATAGTCTTAACGGGTAGTAATAATCGTTACGCGACTCTTTAGCCCGAAAAGAATCCTAGTTAAATTAATAATATAATAACGGAGGTATAAATATATTATAAAATCTTAGTCTAAAAGGGTTCGACTATATATAGGGATATTAATATTTAACCTAAAAATTTTAAAACGCGAAAAATACGTAATCTTTTTTATTTCTATTTTCGTTCTTTATATTTAAATATTATTAATCCGCTAGTTATTTAATTACGTCGGTTAATTCCGGAGCCATATAATAGCGAAGGTTAGGATCGTTATCGTATACGAATATAAATTTTATATAGTAGTACTACTATAGGTCCTAGTTACTAAACTTCTTTTATATAATACTTTTTTATTAAAGGATTATCGCGATATAAAGATATATTAATAACCTAGTTACCGGCTTAATTAATTAGGTAACTATATAATTATTTAGGATCCTTAAACCCGAGGGCGTAAGAAATTCCTTATTAATATAATTATATACGCGATTATTAAGGTCTTCTTTTAGGATAAACTTCTAAACCTTAACTCTTTATTTATAATATACGATCTCTTTACTCCTCTTCGTCTAGTTACGGTCTAGTTCGTTACTACTCTAGTAGTTAACGGAATAAAAGAATAAAAGAGTAGATAAAAAAGAATAATTAATTTTAAGAGTCCTAAAGTCGAAGGTAAGCCGCTAGAATAATACTCGACTACTATAAAGTTAATTATAAATATATAAATACCTATAAATATATTAAAGAGATATAGGGGTTTATAAATAATAAGAGAGAGGTATTAACTTTAGAGAAAATCTAAAAGAAAATACTCGCCGGTAGTATAATAATAGAAAACGTAGGAGATACTATAATAAGTATTCTTAATCGATAGGATAATAAACTTAACCATCTTCTAGAGTCCGATAAAGAATTTATAATATTAAAATAATAGGCCCCCTCGCTCCCTTGGACCTTATTCTAGTAAATTATAACGAAGGCCTATATTATACCGCCCTCCTCGAACCCTCTACGCGCTAGTAATACCGACGAACTTTTTTCCGACCCTATAAATATTAGTAATACCGATAATCCTTCCCCGGACTTTATATCCGCTAGTAACGATAACGTAAAAAGCGTAAAATATACTAAGGGCGATAGTAGTAAGATTTAAAAAAGAATAATAACGAGGAGAGATTAAAAGCTATTTAATAATATAATAGATAAATCTATAGGCGTCTAGGTAGCACTATTTCGGCTATTTATAATATTATTTAATTAATAGTATTTAGCCTTTATAGATTAATTATAGTAAAGGTATATTAATTAATTTAATAAGTATTATCGAATAAAGTCGAACTACGTATATCTAGTATATTATCGAACAAAGTCGAACGCGATCGAATTATATAATTTCAGGAAAATAGTAATTACGCGTTAATTAACCGAATAATTACTCTATCTAATACTAGTATATTATCGAATAATATTAAGCGTATTCGAACTATATAAACTTTATTTCATCCTAATATTATAATATTTATTAATATAATCCTTTATAGTATATATATCCTCTAGGTCTCTAGGTATATTACTATTAATAATTAAGGCCTTAAGGCGTATAATATACGCCCGAAGCCCTTTAACTATACGCTTCGGGCGCACGTCGAGTCGGTAGATAAATATCGCGCTTAAGGCTCTTAGGGCGCCCGTCGAGCGCCCTAAACCACAATCGAGCCGCTTTTCGTTTTACCGACGTACTAGTATATAGAGAGCCGTTATTATTTATAGACGATAATATTATTATTAAATAATTAATTCCGACTCGAGAGAAGTTATTTTAATTTTAGGTTTATTAGTAATATACCTAGTTTTAAGTTTATAAAAAATAAACCTCGATTTAAGAAAAGTTAATTTAGTTTTAAATTTATTAGAAGTAAACCTAGTCCTTAGTTTAACTCTATATTTATATAAAGTAACCTAGGATTTAAAAGGAGTTATTTTAGTTTTAAGTTTATTAATAATAAATCTAGATTTAAAAAGAGTTTTCCCCGCCTTAGTTTTAATTATTTATTCTTATAAAAACTAGCTATAATAACGAATATAGCCGTATCATTACTACCGTTAAATAAGGAAAGATATTTAAAATTAGGTATTATAGCCTAGCCTCGCTTTATTTTAAATCCTAGTATTAAGAATAACGAACCTAGTACTTAACTACTTTTAATATATACGAGATAGGATTTTAATTATTTACCCGGCTCGTTATACCTAATAAGTAAATTATATTTAATTTATTATTTATAGAAATTAATTAATTTTTAAATATTTTAGAAGAAATCTCGATCCTAAATATTTAATTTTATTAAGAATTTAGATACTATAAATCTAAACCCCGCCTTAATTAAAATTTTAAATTAAATATTTATAATTAAGCCTAGAACCGAGTTATATTTAAAATAAATAAAGAGTTCTACCTCGCCGCCGCCGTTATTTAAGAAGAGTTTTAAGTTTATTAAAATAATAAGAATATTAACCTAGTTATAATTTTACCTACGCGGTATTATGAATTTTTAAATATTTTTTCGAGAAAAGATATTAATACCTTACCCCTGTATTAATTATATAATTATATTATTAAATTTAAAAAAGGGTTATAACCTCCGTTATTTAATTTATACAATATAAATTATAATAAAATACTAGAACTCCGCCGTTACCTAGATAAGAACTTTAGTAAAGATTTTATTCGAGTTAATTAATTTTATACTATATTCTTTATTTTATTCGTAAAGAAACCTAGTAGAGATTTATATTTCTATATTAATTACCGAGGGTTAAATATTATTATTATAAAGAATAAATACTTTTTACCCTTAATCTCAGAAACCTTAAATTAATTAAATCGTATTAAGGTATTTTCTAAATTAGATATTATATTTATTTTTAATCGCCTCCGCGTTAGGGAGGGCGATAAAGAATTTATAATATTTTATACCCGATTCGGCCTATTCGAATATTTTATTATATTATTTAGATTATATAATAGCCCTACCTCGTTCTAGTACTATATTAATAATATTCTTCGTAAATTTCTTAATAAGACTTATATTATATACCTCGACGATATTCTAATTTATAGCGATATCGAGGAAAAGTATAAAATTTATATTAAATATATTCTTTAGAAACTCCGCGAGGCGGGGCTCTAAATAAATATTATTAAATATAATTTTTATATTAAGGAAGTTACGTATTTAGGATTAATTATTACTATTAAAGAGATTAAAATAAATTTAAAGAAAATTAATATTATCCTAAATTAATTATAGCTAGTTAATATTAAGGATATTTAAAATTTCCTAGGATTTATTAATTTTTATCGGTATTTTATTTATAGGTTTAATAAACTCGTTATACTACTTATAGCCCTAATTAAGAAAGATACCGTCTTCGAGTAAAGTATTTAATATTAAATAACTTTTAATATTTTAAAGAAGGTTTTTATCTTCGATATTATCTTAATCTATTTCGACCCTAACCGTAAAATTATAATAGAAATAAATATATTTAATTATATATCTAGGGGGGTTCTATCCTAGTATAATAATTAAAATATTCTTTATTTTATTATTTATTTTTTAAAGAAGTATAACTTTACCGAGTATAATTATAAGATTTATAATAAAGAGTTTATAATAATCGTCCGTATATTCGAGGAATAATACTTTAAACTAGAGGGATCTATTTTCTTTATCGAGGTAATATCGGATTATAAGACTCTTAAATATTTTATTTTATTTAAAGTATTATCTCGCCCTTAAATAAAGTAGAGCGAGTTTTTATCCCGTTTTAATTATAAAATTACCTACTAGCCTAGTAAAGAAAGTAATAAACTTAATATATTAATATATCGGTTAAGGGACCTCTTTAAAGAGAGGGATAAATTAAACTCTAGATATTAATATTAATACTAGATAATATTAAAAAGAAAAAACCTAACCCTAGAAATCCTTAAGGATTATATTTATAGTATATTATTAAATATAATAACCCTAGTCTTAGTCCTAGTTACCTTAATTATATTAGTAATAAATTAAGAGATTCTCGTCTAGCCCTTCTAGTTATACTTTATATTAATTTATACGACCGTTATAAACTTTAATATAGATATTAATTTAGAATTATAGACCCCGTTTATATCTTATAAACCTAAACTTAATAGAGACTAATTTATTAATTTAAATAAAGACTTATATAATACCCCGATTTATTAGTTATAGGATATAATTAATTAAGCCGATCGATTCACCCTCAGAGTCCTAGAAATACTACGTTCTAGAACGCGTTATTATAACGGAATTCCCCTCATTAAATATAAAGATAAAGATAGAGTTCTCTACTTCTAAAGAAAGAGATATATTCTAAATTTTAGTAAATTACATCTTTATTTAATCTAGTTAATTTATAATAGTATCGCGGGTAATTATTTAGGTTATATTAAATATTACGAATTAATTAGTCGGGCCTATTAATGGCCTAATATCTATATTATTATCTAATAATTTATTAGGAATTATTATATATACCGAAGAATTAAGTCTTTTTATTAATATATTTAAAAATAACTGCGCTTATTACCGCCCCTATAACGACGTTAGAGAGATATCTCGATAGATTATATAAATCCTCTACCGTTTTATACCTTTATAGGAATTATTTATTAATATATTTTAATTTTCGTAGACCGTTTAACTAAAATACGGTACCTAGTATTAATTATATCGATAGAAGTAGACGAAGCCTGCGACGCTTTTTATTAGAATATATAGAAACTCTATAAGTTATTAGATATCTTTATTTCGGATTAAGAATCTTAATTTATATCGGAGTTTTAAAAGGCTTTATATAAATATTTTAAGATTAATTAATATATATTTATTAAGTATTATCCTTAGACGGATAATTAAATCAAGTAGTTTAATATTATAATAAAATACTACCTCCGTGTATATATTAATTATATATAAGATAATTAGGTGAAATAACTCCCTAAAGCGGAGTTTTCTAATAATAATATTTATTTTTTTAATACTCTAGCCTCGCCTTTCTTAGCTAATTATAATTAATATTTATATATCGGCTTCAAGCCTACCGAGCCTCTACTTTAAGATTTTACCGTTTAAGTATATATTTATTTAATTATTACCGATGAATTCGTAATATAAATAGAAGCTTTAAACGACTACCTCCACGATAAAATATTTATTATTTAAATTATCTTTAAATCCTCGGTTAATTAACGAAGGCGCCTATATTTAATATATTTAATAAACGACTAAATATAGTTAAATACTAAGAATCTAAATACTATATACTCTTTAATTAAACTCGATAATTATAATATCGGCCCCTTCTAAGTCTCTAAAATTTTCGATATTTCTTTCGTAATTTAGTTAGATTTTTTATATTTAATAAAAGTTTACCCCGTCTTTTATATTAATTTATTATAATTAGTAGTTAATAACTTTTTACCTAAGTAAATCTAGTTTATCCGAGAATTTATAATTACCGAAGATAATTAACGAGAGAGCCTCGTTAAAGCCGACGGGAGTATAGAAACTCGTAAAATAAGGAAGGGAGAAGAGTAACCGCCTAAGAGAACTCCCTTAATTCCTAGTTATTAAGGACGGTAGGGGAGGAAAAGCTAGAGATTTCGAGGGTAAAATAGAAGTTTTATAAAGAGTATTATTTCCCCCTCTACGGACGGTAGATTTAGGTAATATCGACGGAACGAGGTACCTAAAGCCTATTAAAATAAACTAAAAAATAACTAGGATAAAAATACGTAAAGTAATATAATACCTAGCTACCGATAAAGTATTAAAAATAACTAGAATCCTAAACCGATTCCTAAGAGTTATAATAAAAACGGAAGTAATAAACGTTATTATTTATTTATTCTAGGCCTATCTTAAATAAGGATACTACCCGAGGTATTTTAAAGAGGTTAATATAATAATCTTTAAAAAACCGAAGAAAGGCGACTATTTAAAATTAAAGTCGTATAGGTTTATTATACTCCTCGATACGTTTAATAAGGCGCTAGAAGTAGTTATCTCTAGAAGGTTAAATAATATAGTAGAGGAGTATAGACTATTACTATTATAATAAATAAAGACTAAACGAAAGCGTTTAATAGAAACCGCGCTAGAGACCTTTATAAATATAATATATATTATATAAAATTATAATAGGAACGGGAGGGGAAAGGTAGTAAACCTATTATTACTAAATATAACGGGAGCGTTCGATAATATCTCGTATAAGAGGTTATTATACGATTTACGGATAAAAGGTATACCGAGCCTAATTATCGACTAGATAGTAAACTTTTTATCGGATAAGGCTATATCTATAATATTTAAAAAAAGAACGAGTATAATAAAGGAGGTAATAATAGGTATTCTATAAAAGTCGCCTATTTTACCGGTACTCTTTTTATTCTTTAACGTATTATTAATCGAGGAGTATATTAAGATAAACCTATTAATATAGGTCGGAGGATTCGTAGACGACGTCTATTTACTCACCTATAACGAGAGTATAAAAAAGAACTATACGAATTTAAAACGGGCCTTATTTAAAGTAGGTAGTTATTTATAAAATATTATTTACCCCCTAGAAGTACGAGTTAGTCTATATATCTCGAATACCGAAGAAGTTTAATATAAAAATAGCGATAAATTTTAAAAACGTAGTTATCGAATTTAAAGCGAGTATTAAGATTTTAAGATTATACGTCGATTTAAAATTAAAATAAAGATTATACTTAATTTAAATTAAGGCTAAAGCGGCTAACTAGAGCCGCGCTATAAAGTATTTAATTAATTCGATATAAGGCGCTACCTTCGCGAAGTATAGGACGGTATATAATATAGTAGTTAAACCGATATTAATATTTACGGCTCCGATATAATATTAATTAAAGGGAACGATAAAGGCTATAAAGAGATATATAAAGAAATTAATAATTATCTAGAATAATTACTTTAAAACGGTCCTAGGAGTATTTAAAGCTACCTTAATTCTAGTATTTAAAATCGAGTCGGTAATCGCGTTAATCGACCTCTAATTAAACCGCCTAATAATATAATATTAAATAAATCGAGGGACCTATTTAATTACGATTATAAAAAATATATAGATCTAGAATAAACTCTAGCGTAGGGGAGGGAGGTAACGATAAATATCTCTAATATTAACGACGGAAAAAAAAGCCTAGGTAATTCGCGCCTTAAGATTTAAAGAATAATATAAAGTAACTATAATTATAAAGAGGAGAAAAAACTAGATAAACCTAATCGAAGATATCGAAGAATATTAAAATATTAAAGTTATCGACTAAAGGGTAAAAAACTAGGCCCGCTAGTAATAACTAAATAAATAAAAAAGTTATAAAATAATAATCTTTATATAAGTTATTAACCCGGCTTAAAAGAGAGATTTATTTAAAGACCGGTTCGATTATTATAATTAACTAAAGAAGGCTAAAAACTCGATAATAATATAATTAAAATATAGTAAAATCGGATTAAATAAATTCTTATACCGAATAAAGGTACCTATAATCTATAACGCTAGTTATTAATATAAATAAAGGAAATAAAGTATAAAGTATATATTATTATTTTACCCGGAACTAGTTAGGGATAAAATAGAGTTTATAAAATAAATAAATATATATAACTTTAGGAAGATATTAACCTAGACCTAAAATATATATATAGCCGCGCGGTAGATAATAAAAACGGGGTAACTCGGTTAATTCTCTTTTATTAAAGAATAATTAATATAATCTAAACTATTACTAGGACCTAACGATATATTTAGGCCTATAAAGAAAAGAAAGAAAAGAAAGAAGCCGCCGGCCGGAGGGCCGTAGGTATCGATTATTTAATAAATATATAATAAAACGGCCTATAGGCCTATAAGATAAATAAATCGAGTTAAGAAAATTAAAGTAAAAAGGAAACGGAGGGAAGGGATAAATAATATTTTAAAATAATTATAATTATCGGTTACTAACTAATAAAAAGAGGAGATAAATCATCGATAAATTAAAGTTTTTAACCGACGAGGTTTCTTTAGCGATTAATAGGAACTACTAGTAACCCTACTAGAAAAATATTCGCGGAACTCCTTTATTAATAAAGTAGTTTTACTAGAGTAGGTATATAAGTTAATTAATTAATTAAACTAACGAGAGTAGTATATTAACGGTATTTTAAATTTTAAGTACAATCGCCGTTATAGTCCACTTTTATTAAAGTATTACGTCGATTAAGAAAACTACGTTATTATATAGGAACCCTTTTAATACTTTACCCGTTATTAATAATTTATTAATAAGTATTATATTTCGAATCCTAGCGCCGCTAGCCTCTACGAATTACTATATACCGTTTAGAGGTATTAGTATAAGGAACCTTTATTATTTTTATTTTAATCCGATTTTTAAGAAGTTAACTCCCGCCTATACTTTAGTTTATTCTTTATCCGTTATTATCCCCTCGGTTATCGTTCCGTATCGGCTTCGACCGATACTTTATATTATTATATAAATAGATAGTACTTTATAACTAGCCCCGCTATTATTATTTATAAATAATAACGCTAAAGCCTAGCCTTATTTTTATACCGCCGTTATTCCCCGTCTTATTCTTTACCCGTTACTATCGTTGTAGTTAAATATTCTATATTAACCTTTATTAATACTTCGTATAACTATACCGACGAGTAGTATACCTAGTCCTAACTCGTTATTTATCTCGTAGGAGCTCGACTTTAAAGAGGGGGCTATTATTATAATATAACCTTATTAACCTAGCCTGGCCTAATTCATTTTAGATTTAATTTAAATTTAAATTAATTTCCCTATTTCTATCCTAATATAGCTGGGATAAGAAATAAATAAATACTCTATATACTAACTCCTATTTAGATAGTAGCTAGTCTTACCCTAATTTTCGTTCTTTATCTTTTATTTTAACTTACTCTTATACTATAACTAGGTTATAGTTTAATAAATCTAGCCGTTAATTTAATAAACCTCTAGATACTAATCCCGTCCTTTAATAGAAACCTCGATTTCTATATATATTATATCGAAAATATATAAAATATATAAAATACGTATCTATTTATATCTCGTATTTTAAATATATTATATTTAATTAAAATTCTCGCGGGGGCGTTACCCGAGTATAATTAAAAAAATCGCGAATATAAATATTATATTATATCGTATATTATTAGAGGCTTTCGTTTTATATTTTAAAAATTATTATAAAGAATATATATTATATATTATTTAAAATATCTTTATATATACTATTTAATAATATATATAAACTATATATATTTTTATATATACTATTATATATATTATAAAGTATACTATAATCTATATTATTACGTATATTATAAATTATATAATAGAGTATATAATAAATTATTTATCTAATATTTAAATTATTAAAGATTTACCGAGTTATTAAATCTATTAAATTTATTAATAATTAATATTATTTATTAAAAGTAATTTACTAGGAACCCCGATTTACTACTCGAAACCCCGACTTATTAATATTATTAAACCTCGGGTCGGTATTTAATATAGGGTTTTAGTATAAATTTATAAATAATTTTCTAACGAAATTAATAATTTTTAGAGTTTATTAATATTTACTTTTTAGATTTATTAATAGTAGAGTTAATATATAAGGAAATTATCTTTAGTTTCGGAGTATTAAATAATATTATATCCGATAAGAAATCGATTTCTATAATTTTTTTATAATTAAAAATATAATATTATTTAAAGATTAAATAGCGCCTAAATACTATATTTAATTATAAATAAAAAATTGAATAAAATATTAATATTAGATATTAGACTATTTTCTAAAAATCTTTTATATTAATAAATGAAATAATTAAATAGAGTTTCTATTAATAATTAAATAATTTTTTTATATCGCGTAGGATATATCGACGCGTTTAATATTATTTAAAATATTATATAATTATAATTTATCGATCGAGACGCGTTTTAAGGGCGAGTCGTTTAATAGAGGAATATTATTAATAAAAGAAAAAATTAAGAAAATAAAAAGTATTAAAGAATATTTGAAAAGATATTAAAAAGTTATAATAAAAGTATAAATCAAAATTATTTAATATAAATAACTTAATATTATTATTAATAAAGAATTTTATATAAATTCGATTAAAGAATTTTTTTTATAAATTAATTATACTATTTAAAGTCCTTAATATAATTAGATTATAAATATAATATTTAGTATTATTAACGAATTATTATATCTATAATATTTTTTATAAATTAATTATACTATTTAAAATCCTTAATATAATTATATTATAAATATATTATTTAGTATTATTAAAGAATTATTATATTTATATTATAAATATATTATTTAGTATTATTAAAGAATTATTATATTTATAATATTTTTTATATATTATTATTATAATTATATTATAATTATAATTATATTATTATAAATTAAATAATATATTAATACTAAATAGATCTCTATTAGAATTAGTAGATAATATTAAAGAATAAGAAATAGAAGAGATTTTAAAGAAAAGAAAAATAAAGGGCGTAACTCAATATTTAATAAAATAAATAAATTAATTAGAAAAATTTAATTAATAAAAGAATAGAGATACTATTATATATATAGAAAAATTACGTAAAATATATAATTATAAAACGAGAGTAAAGAAGAAAGTAAATAAGAAGTAGAAGAATTATTAATTATTAATTATAATTAGTTATTAATATTTACGGGTATTACTAGTAAATTACTTTTTAACTTTAATTATAACGAGTTTTTTATATTATATTTTCTTTTAATCTATAAATTATTTAAAAGACTTAAACGATATAAAACTCTTTACCTCTTTTTTTAAATTAAATATATAAATATCTTTCTTTTAAATACTATATCGGTAAAGCGGGAGACTATATAAGAAGAGTCGAGGTACTAAATATTTATTTTACTACTTTAGGCGGAAAAATAATAAAAAGAGAATATTATTTAAAAAAAATAAAATAAAAAAATCAATTTAAATAAAAACCCTAAAAATAGTAGTTTCGGATTTAAGATTTTAGATCCGTGATTTTTAATTAGCGCCGGGTAGCTCGCTAAGGCTATATAAAGCGCTATAACTATACTAATTTAATTTAGATTTTAAATTACGTCGATTTATAAAAAATATATACGCGCGTAATACCCCCTAAACTAGCGCGGTATTATAGACTATATAATTCACTTATAACTATATATATCTAATTATTAACCGGTACTATTTAGATTAATTTATTCCGATTTATTCAAAATTATTTAAAATAAATCGAGGTATTAAATATATATTTAGTAATACTAGTATTAAATTAATCTCTAGGGCTAGTATATAAGTTAAATAGATTTAAATACCTTTTCCGTCTTTTTTAGTAAAATACGGGCTCACCGCTTTATTAATATAATATTAAAACTTTTATATATAACCTCCTTCTCTTTCGAATCTATATCGAAAAACGTATTAAAAAATATATTAAAAGAAGTTATAGAGTCGAGGTTAAGAGATTAATAAATTATATACAATATATTATAATCGAAGATTAAATTAACGGCGGGATTAACGGCGGAGTTAATAATAATTTTAAAATTTATATTAAAAATAAAAATAAAATTACTAAAATTTTAACTTAATTTTAAAAAAGAACTCGATAGTATTTTTAAATAATAAATTAGACTAGAAAGTATTAATATATAACGAGTATTAACCGGGTATATTATTTATATTATTATAAATTATATATTTTAATCTTTTTTAAAGATATAATAATACGAGTTAATAATTAAAAACTTATTTATATTATATTAAAGAGATTGAATTTACTATATTCTACTATATATATATAATTAATAATAAATAAATAAAGTATTAATTATTAGAGTATAATACTATATATATCGTTATACTATTTTCTTATATAACCTCGGTTCTAATTATTCTTATAATATATACCGATATAATATATACCGGTCTCGAATATACGAGGGTCTTAATAATTATATATTAAATTAATATACTTAAGATTAATTTCTTAATTAAATTTATTTATTTATTTTTTACCCCGTAATTATTTTATATTTCTTATATTATTTAAATCCGTTAATTAAGTATTAATAAACGAAATTAATTTTTAATATTAATCTCTCTACTTTTTAAAGGAAAAGACCTATTATTATTATAATATTAAATTTATCTCTACGCCGAGTAGAGGAGGATATTAAATATAATTTCAAAGAATAATAAAATATTAATAATCTCTCCTAAAGATTTACTTTAAAGAAAGATATTATTTTAAAATAATATTTTAAAAATATTAAAAAAGAAAATATTATTTAAAATAAAAATACGAATTAATTATATTAAAAGCTCGAAATAATAAACTTTATAATTTAAACTCGTTAGCGACTATTATTAAAATAATATTTAATTAGTTTATTATTTTATTTATTTTAAATATATTTATTAAAGTAAAAATAATTTACTTTAGAAAAATATATCTTTATAAAATAATAATAAAGAGGAGTATTTATATTATTTTTATAAAATTAATATTAAATTCTTTATAAACCCCGAATATTTTACTATCGACTAAACTAGGATTATTTATTATATATAATTACTAGAGGGCGACCTTAATACGTAGTAATATAAATATTATAATATTAATAATTTAGAGAGTATTATTTTTGAATTCTCTAAATAATATTTAATTAATTTAATAATAAATCTCATTAATCGCTATTTTCTTATTTATAAAAAATAAAAATAAATAAAATAACGGGTTAACTAAAAAGTATTTATATTTAAAAAATATTTAAACGAGTTAAAGATTTATTTACCTCTTTTTAAAAAAAATATAAAATTAATTTCTTTTTAACTAAATTTATACCTAAATCAAAAAATAAAATTCTAAATATTAATAATATATTTAAATAAAGGGAAGAAATTCTTACCCTAGTTATTATATAGAAAAAGATTTTAGAATATATATATTTAGGCGGTAATTCTAAATTAGATTTTTATATAAAAAATATTATAAAATCGAATAAAAGAAAGTTTTTAAAAAACCGAATTATAAAGTTAAAAAGAGTTTTTAAAAATAATATTAAAATAACGCGTACTCTAAATAAAGGCGTAAAGTATGAAATAAAAGTCTTTTATATTAAAAATATTATTTATTTCTATTATAAGAAAAAGAGTTATTATAAATTTAATTATTTAAATTTTAATAAACCGGCGAGTTATATTATTATAATATTATTAAAAAAAGATTAAACCCCGTCGTCGCTTTAAAAATAAAGTAAGAAAAGTAATTAATAAAAATAACTCCTTATATTTAATAAAGAGCTAGACTAATCTTTAAAATAATTAAAAATAAATTACTATTTTATTTTATATTAATATAAAGATTAATTTAATCTCGTAAAAATCGTAGTTTAATAAGATTTAAAATTTATTAAATACTATTTTATTACTAGCGAAAGTATTAAATAAATAAAATATATATTATTATAATATTTATTAATTAAATTATTAATTAATCGATAATTAAACTTAAGGGAAGGAGTATAATACTCTATTTTATACTATAAACTAAAAAGACCTTAATATTATTTTGAATATATTTATATTATATTAATTATATATACTATTTAACCCTAAGGCGGAATAATAATAATTTCCAATAAATTTTATTAAATTATAAATTATCGAATTAACCGAGTTTATTTAATATTTTAAATAAAAGTTAAATATATTCGTAATTATATATATTTTAATAACGTGAGGTAAACTAGAGAATAAACGAGACTTAAAACTTTTTAAAGAATTACTAGAATTTATAAAATTCTTTTATTAAAAAAGTTAATAACTTATTTATTTTGAAGAAGAGAAATTATATTATTAAATTAAAAATTAATAAAATAGCGCTTTCTAAACCTTTTTGAAAAAATTCTTAAATAAAATTATCGGAATTATAATATTATTTAAAGAATATATTTTGAAAAAAGGAAAGATTTATTATTTAATTTCTTTAATTAAAATACCTATATTTTTTTATATTTAATAAAAAATAGTAAATTATATCTTTATATAAATTATCGAGGTTTAAATATAGTAATTATAAAAAATTAATATTTATTACTCTTAATTATTAAAATATTAAACTATTTATACGGAGTTAAATATTTAAAAATTTAAACTTTAAAAATACTTATTATAAAATTCAAATTAAAAAGAGTAATAAATAGAAAATTATCATTATAATTTATTATAATTATTTCAAATATTTAGTAATATCTTTTAAATTTACTAATATACCCGCGATATTTTAAATATATATCAATAGAGTCTTAACTAGTTTAGTAAATATAATAGAAGAGGAAATTAGATTATATTATATATACTCGTAGGAACTCGATTCTATTAATTTAATGAAAAAAGATAAAACGAAAGTTAGATTAATTAGATTTCACTACTTTAAAAAACTTTTAGGGTTACGAAATTAGTTAAGATAAAAGAGAATAAAAATAATAGAGATAAAATTTTTAATATTAGGGTGAAGAGTAGATATAGATTATTAACGCGTTTTAATATAACGAAGACGTCGTAATAAATAAATAAAATTAATAATTAAATAAAAAAATATAAAGGGGGTATAAAAGTATTAAAAGAATTAATAATAATTATAATAGAAATTATAAAAGATATAGAATATAAAGAAATATAATAAATAATCTACTATAAATTATAATTAATATAGATCGCGCTAGGAATAATTCTTAATTATATATAAAAATTAATAAAAAAGCGTAGGCTCTAGGAGGTTTAAATAGAATTATTAAAATAAAAAATCTAGAAATTTAGGGCGAGGAGTATATTTATATTATTAATATAAAATTAAATTAATATTACCCGTAGATATATATTTATTTTATTAAAATATATAACCGAAACGAACCCTTCTCCCCCGGTAATAACGACTAGCGCGAAAGCGAAGTAGTTAATAATTAAAATAAATAATATTAAGACTAAAGGATAATTTAAGAAAATAATTAATTTTTAATTAATTAAAATATTCTAGAATAAAGTTTACTCGATAACGGAGTCGATTATCGAAGTAAAATAAATAATAAAAAAGACTTCGTTTTATATTATATAATAATAAAAGTAAGATAAAAACTAAAGAAGATAATTAAATAAATAAAAAATATTAACCCTTCGACGAGAATATTAAAATAAACCTATATAATAATAATATATAATATAAAAAAGAAAGCCGTCGATATAAGTAATTAAAAAATAATAATAAAAATATTAAAGAAAAATAATTATAGGTTATACCTAGGATTAAATATTATAAATATAAAATAATTAAAATTCGTCTTTAAATTAAACGAATATAATTATAAAAAAAAGTATTTAAGACTTCTTTTTAAAATCCCGGACCTAGATATAATAAATAAACTAGTAACGAACGGGTTTTTAAAAAACGAATAATTATTATTATATAAAAAATAAAAGAGAATAAATAACCCGAGGTAGTATTTTAATTATTAAGGGTATAATTATATAATTCTAATTTATAAAAACTAGTCTAAATACGAGATATATATAGAATTATATTAATTATACGAATATAATACCGAAACCCCGAAGGAAAAGCGTTATATAATTTACGCCGGATATTATAAATCTTAAAATAAAGTATATTTAATTAAATAAAAAAAGATATACCGAATTTAATAAAGATTAGAGAATAAACCTAGGTAGTTCGCGGTATTATTAAAGATAATAACCTTAAGCTCCTAAATATAATTAATTAATAATAACTTTATATTAATACCGGCTAGGGGTACGAGGAAGAGGAAAATAATAACGAATATAATTAATAAAATCTAAAACGCGGTTATTATACCTAGGAAAATAAAGAGGCCGAGATAAAATAATAAGTTAATAATAATATTTAAATAAATAATTCTCTAAATTCTAAATAATTTCTTAATAATAATATTTAATTAATTAAATAAAAACCGGCTAGAATTAATACTACTAGATAACTAAGAAATAAACGAGGAATTTACGAATACGATATTAATATATAATAAATTATAGTATCTAACTAAAAGTTATATAATATAATATTAAAAAGAAATCGAAATTAATAATAAAGTTACTTTAAAACGAGTAAATTAAAGATATTAATATTATAATTATTTAAAAACCTAATTAAAACCCTACTATCTAAATATTATATAATAATAATACTAGTTATTTCTATTTAATATATAAAGGAGGCCTAAAGGCCCGTATATACTTTTATATAAATAAAAAGATCGATATAAATAATTAAGAGTTAGTTTATTATAAAAACGATTTATACTTTATAAAGATTATATTAAAAGAGCGAAGAAATAAAAAAGAATCTCGGTCGGATAAAATTAGAGAGGAGGAAGTTACTAGTTAAAGAATCCTTTATTATAAAAAGATATAAATCTATAATATATATAATTAATTACCGATATAATATACCTCGATTAATAATCCGTTAATATTACTACTACTAAAGGAAGTATTAACGGAGGAAAGCGATTTTTTTTTAAAAGACTTTAATCTTTACTACTTTAACTAGAATAATACTAAATAATATATATATTATATTATAATTAATTATCTCTTAAGAATAATAAAGTCGAGGGAAATAAAACTAAAGTTATTAAAAACGTTTATTATATAAAAAGCCCGAGGATATAAAAATATAATCGATTTATTATTTTTTACGAGAGGAGTATACTAGGTTATAAATAACTTTATAGTTCGCGAAGATTTATATTATAACTCCGATTATAGGCTAGTAATAATAGAATTCGAGTAAATATAAAAAGAAGTAATACTATATATTCGGTATATTTAAAGAAAGATTAAGGATAATATTATTTAAAAGGAAATATAATAAGGTATAAAATCTCTTTATTAAATATTAAAGAAATTAAAACTTAAGAGTAAAGAAAATATTAATTAATATTTAAATAAAATAATAAGAGGTATTTAAAAAATTATCGAGTTTATAATTTTATAGGCCCGTTTATATTAAAAAGTTAAATCTTATTAAAATTCCCGTTATATTAATATTATATTAAAAGTAAAGGAATATATAAGGGAGTATAAACGAAATCGAAATACCTAGATAAAAGAGGCTCTAAATATAATAAATAATAAAAGAATATATATAATTCGAAGAATAAAAAGATTTTTTTAATAGGAGAGTATATATAAAGCCTCGCTAAAGTCGACGGGAGTATAAAAGCTCGTAAAATAAAAAAGAAAGAAAAATAACTACTTTAAAAAACTTCTTTAATTCCTAGTTATTAAAAATAATAAAAGAGGAAAAACTAGAGACTTCGAGAATAAAATAAAAACTTTATAAAGAATATTATTTCCCTCTTTATAAATAATAAATTTAAATAATATCGACGAAATAAAGTATTTAAAGCCCGTTAGAATAAATTAAAAAAGAATTAGAATAAAAATATTTAAAGTAATATAATACCTAGCCGTTAATAAAATACTAAAAATAATTAGAATTCTAAACCGATTCCTAAAAGTCATAATAAAAACGGAAATAATAAATATTATTATCTATTTATTTTAGGCCTACCTTAGATAGGGATATTACCCGAGATATTTTAAAAAAGTTAATATACTAATCTTTAAAAAATCGAAAAAGGCGATTATTTAAAATTTAAAATATATAGGTTTATTATACTCTTTAATATATTTAATAAAGCGCTAGAAATAATTATCTCTAAAAGGTTAAATAATATAACGAAGAAATACGAATTACTACTATTATAATAAATAAGGGTTAGATAAAAATATTTAATAAAACCGCGCTAGAGACCCTTATAGATATAATATATATTATATAGAATTATAGTAGGAACGGGAGAGAAAAGATAATAAACCTATTATTATTAAATATAACGGGAGTATTTAATAATATCTTATATAAAAGATTATTATATAATTTTAAATAAAAAGAATATCGAGTCTAATTATCGATTAAATAATAAACTTTTTATCGGATAAAATTATATCCGTAATATTTAAAGAAAGAACGAGTATAATAAAAGAAGTAATAATAAATATTCTATAAAGATTATTTATTTTACCGGTACTCTTTCTATTCTTTAATATATTATTAATTAAAGAGTATACTAGGATAAACTTATTAATATAAATTAAAGAATTCGTAAATAACGTCTATTTACTCGCTTATAATAAGAGTATAAAGAAAAATTATACGAATTTAAAACGGGTTTATAATATTTATTTAAAGTAAATAATTATTTATAAAATATCGTTTACCCCCTAGAAATATAAACTAGTCTATATATCTCGAATACCGAAGAAGTTTAATATAGAAATAATAATAAATTTTAAGAATATAATTATCGAATCTAAAGCGAATATTAAGGTCTTAAGATTATACGTCGATTTAAAATAAAAATAAAAATTATATTTAATTTAAATTAAGACTAAAGCGGTTAATTAAAGCCGTGCTATAAAATACTTAATTAATTCGATATAAGGCGCTACCTTCGCGATATATCAAATAATATATAATATAATAATTAGACCGATATTAATATTTACGACTCCGATATAATATTAATTAAAGAGAATAATAAAGATTATAAAGAAATATATAAAGAAGTTAATAATTATTTAAAATAATTACTTTAGGACGGTCTTAAAAGTATTTAAAATTACCCTAATTCTAATATTCGAGACCGAGTCGGTAATTATATTAATCGACCTCTAATTAGACTACCTAATAATATAATATTAAATAAATCGAGGGACTTATTTAGTTATAATTATAAAAAATATACGGATCTAGAATAAACTTTAATATAAAGAAGGAAGGTAATAATAAATACCTCCGATATTAATAATAATAAAAGAAAGTCTAGGTAATTCGCGCCCTAAGATTTAAAGAATAATATAAAGTAATTATAATTATAAAGAGAAGAAAAAACTAGATAAATTTAATCGAAGATATCGAAGAATATTAGAATATTAAAATTATCGATTAAAGGGTAAAAAACTAGGCCCGTTAATAATAACTAAATAAATAGGAGAGTTATAAAATAATAATTTTTATATAAATTATTAACCCGGTTTAAAAAGGAGATTTATTTAAAGATTAATTTAATTATTATAATTAATTAAAGAAGACTAAAAACTTTATAATAATATAATTAAAATATAGTAAAATATAGTAAAATCGGATTAAATAAGTTTTTATACCGAATAAAGATATTTATAATTCGTAATACTAACTACTAATATAGATAAAGGAAATAAAATATAAAATATATATTATTATTTTACCTAGAATTAGCTAGAGATAAAACGGAACTTATAAAATAAATAAATAAATATAACTTTAAGAAAATATTAACTTAAGTCTAAAATATATATATAACCGCGCGGTAGATAATAAAGATAAAATAACTCGGTTAATTCTCTTTTATTAAAGAATAACTAATATAGTTTAAATTACTACTAGAACCTAGCGATATACCTAGGTTTATAAAAAGAGGGAAGAAAAAAAAGAAACTACCGGCCGAAGAGCCGTAGATATTAATTATTTAATAAATATATAATAAAGCGGCCTATAGGCCTATAAGATAAATAAATAAAATTAAGAAAATTAAAATAAAAGAGAAATAAAAAGAAGGGATAAATAATATTTTAAAATAATTATAATTATCGGTTATTAATTAGTAAAAAGAGGAGATAAATTAATCAAAAATAAAGTTTTTAACCGATAAGGTTTCTTTAATAGTTAATAAATACTACTAGTAACTCTATTAAAGAAATATTCGCGGAACTCCTTTATTAGTAAAGTAGTTTTATTAAAGTAAATATATAAATTAATTAATTAATTAATCGTAATTATAATATTATAAATTTAATTATTATTTAGTATAATTATTAAGATAAAGATTAGGATAAATAATATTAATTCGATTAATAAAAAATACTTTTTATATTTCCTCTCGAAATTAAATAAATAAAGTCGTTACTTTTAATAATATTATTAATAATATTAATTATACGTATTTAATATAATAACTACCTCTTCTTAAGAGTAATAAATTTTAAAACTAATTTAATATATAAATAATATCATCGAGATAGATTTTAGGATAATAAATACTAATTATATATTTTAAATATAATAATCTCGGAGTTATAAATTACTTAAATTAGAATTCGAAAAACTAGTTCTTATAATATTAGATATATTTAAAATAAATATAAAATTACTAGGATAAAGATTAAAATAAATTATATTAATTAAATTTATTAAATATAATTGTCTAAATTATAAACCTTTTATTCGGGGTTAAATTTTATAATAAATTCTTAATTATAAATAAGATTATTAATAAAAATATTAGAGTAAATTATATCCACGAAATATATAAAATATAATATCTTTAATTTCGTTTATAAAAATTATATTTAAATATTTTTAAAAATTAATAAGATCGAGAACTTTTTAATTCGTTATTTATATTATATACTTTATTAATATCCCGCGAAAAACCGTAAAGTAATAATCGATATAATTGTAAAAACTAGTTTAATAATAATAGCGGTTTAGAATTAAATTAATTTTATATAGATTATAATTATCGGGTTATTTATTATTTATATTTATATAATAACTTTAATTTAATTAAAGTATATTAATATTATAAATAGAATAAACTCTTTTATATTTTCAAAGATTAAGAATAAAAAGAAGGGGCGTACGAAGAATAAAGAAATATTAATACTATTAAGGAATCTAAATAAAAAAGAAAAATCGGTATTATAAAAAGAATTAAACGAATTAAATTAAACTAGTTTTATAATACTAGAAATAAATTTTAGAATAAAGATAGAGACAATTCTAATAATTTAAATAATTTAAATTTAAAGTCGTATATATTATATTTTTTTCGGAATTTAATATATATCTATAAATATTTTAACGGAGGATATAAAAAGTATATAAATAAAGAACTCGAATATCTTTTCTAGGTATCGGAAATCGATTTAAATATAAATAAAGATCCGTTATAACCGAATATAATATTAAATATTAATATAATATTTCTTAATACTCAATAATAAATAAAAATAATATTAAATTAGAATTTAATACCCCGACTACTCGCTAGGTAGAAAATTAATAAATTATAAAAAATAAAGAGCTTATAAGAGAAATAAACGCCAAAGATATAATTAAAAGTAAATATTTATTATTTTATTATATATCCTAGCTTTATCCTAATCTTTATAGTAATTTATAACTCTAGATATAGTCGCTAATAAACGCGACCGGCTCTATATTACGATTAAAGTTCTCTCCGAATTTTAATAAATTTAATATATTTAATAAACTAAAAGATTATTTATTACTTAATATAATATATAGATAAATAAATAGATAAGTATTTAACTATTTAATTACTTAATATAAGAATAAGTAAATAAATAAATAAGTAACGTAGTTTCTTTCTTCTATATAAATTATGTATTTTCTAGTAAATAGAAACTTCGGATTTAACTTCCCTTAAAACTTTTAATTATAAATTATAAATATAAATATTTATTAAATTATTAATTAAGTTTATTAAATTTATCTAGTTATATTTAATTAATTATATAAAGCCTACTATTTATTAATCTTTAATACTTCTCTCTAAAAGAACTAATCTAGGTCCTATTAATATTATATTAAAATATTGAACGGAGAGCCTTAATACTTTAAATATCTTTTAGATAAATATTTTAAAATTATAAAGAACCTTAGCCCTAAATATTTAAAATAATACTAGAAAATATAATATTATAGAAGACGGGGACCGTATTAAGGTCTCTTATTTAGATTAATATTATAAAGAGTATAGAAAACTTAATAATTAATTTATTTAATTTAAATTATTCTTCGTATTTAACGAGAGTATTATATTAGTTAATAAATAAATAATTTTTACTATTACTTATATAAAAGATAACGCGTAGAAATAGATTAAATTATTTTTATAATATTATATAAAAGTATAATATCTAAGGCCGCTAGCGTAGAGCTAGTAATTTAGTAATAATATAAAAAACGTAAAGTAATTACGGGGTTTATTATTAAATAGTTTTTAAATCCTAGATTTAATAATAAAACTAATCTCTAAAGATTCTAATAATACGAGGGAATATTAACTCGATATAAAATTATTAAAAGTTAGAACCCCGCGATATTAAGGTTAGAACTCTATATCGGTAAATAATAATATTATAGAGGTAACGGAGCGTAGGTATATATAATATACTAGCGTCTTTAGCGGGACGTAGGTATATATAATATATTATTACTTTATAATTACTTTTTTTTTCAAGTTTTAGTCTCTAGGTATTTAAATACTTTAGTTAAAAAATATTTATTAAAAAACCTTTAAACTCCTCAAGGGAAATAAAGGAAAAAAGTTATCTAGTATAACGACGTTATTATAGGATAACCTAAATATAAGGATATATATTTAATTTTTTAATATTTATAGTACTAGTTATAAAATAGTATTTAAATAATTTATCGAAGTTTATTAAAAAATCTTTAACCCTATAGGGGAATAAAAAAAAGAATTTTATAATTTATACTATCGGTCCTATAGCGCTAAAATATAGTACTAGTCGCGGAACGATATAAAATCTTTCCTATAATACTCTAATATAGTATTAGTAATAGAAGAGTAATATTATTATACTACCTCTATTATTTATATTATATTAGAATATATTAAGTTTTCCGCTAAACTACTATAAATAATTAATTATAATTTGTCGTTAAGATAGTTTCTTACGTGATTTTATTTTTTAAATCCTAGTTAATAATATACTCTTAAATAACTTTATTACTACTCTATATTATACTCTTAAATATATTTATTACTACCCTATACTATGCCTCTAAATCACTCTATTACTACTTAATAATATATCTCTAAATAACTCTATTATTACCCTATAGTATATTTTTAAATAACTTTATTATAGTTTAATATATACCTTTAAATGGCTCTATTATTATCTTATAGTATATATTCCTAAATAGCCCTATTACTACCCTATAGTATACTTTTTAATAACTCTATTATTATTTTATAATATACTTTTAAATGGCCCTATTATTACCCTATAGTATATACTCTTAAATAACTTTATTACTATTTTATAATATATCTCTAAATGGCCCTATTATTACCCCATAGTATATACTCCTAAATAACTCTATTATTACTCTATAGTATACCCCTAAACGTCTTATTATTACTCTATAATATATACTCCTAAATAACTCTATTACTACTCTATAGTATATCTCTAAATAATTTTATTATTATTTTATAATATACCTCTAAATGGCCCTATTATTACCTTATAGTATATATTTTTAAATAGTTTTATTACTACTTTATAATATATTCTTAAATGACTTTATTATTACCCTATAGTATATATTCTTAAATAACTCTATTATTATTTTATAATATACCCCTAAACGCTTTATTACTACTCTATAGTACTTGTTTTTAAATAGTCTTATTACTACTTTATAGTATACCCTCAAATAACCCTATTATTACTTTATAATATATACTCCGAAATACCCTATTACTACTCTATCGCGTGCTCCTAAATACTTCTATTATTACTCGATATTATACTCTTAAATAACTCTATTACTACTCTATAATTTACTTTTAAATAATTTTATTACTACTCTATAATATATACTCCTAAATAATTATATTATTACTTTATAATTAACTTTTCAATTTTTTTATATATTATTAAATATCTTTATAATTATTTTATAATATATCTCTAAATAATATACTCTTTAATAATTTTATTATTAGTTTATAATATATTTTAAAATATATTTTAAAATAATTTTATAACTACTTTTATTAATTAACGTTATATTTATCTCTTTAATTAATCTTAAAACTAATCTTTATAGAATAATATATTAATATATACTTGAGAAATTCAAATTTTCATTTATATATTAAAGATCTAATAAGATAGTATTATTATTAGAAAATTAATAAAAAACTTATATAATTTATAATAAGATAAATAATAAAATAAATCTATAGATTAGATTCTAATTTTTATTATTTATAATAATTTGGATATAGATATAATATAAAATTTAATTAAATCTAATAGAATAATTCGTAATAATTATATACTAAATAATTTATATATTATTCTTACTTTTTATTTCTATTTCTTTCTAGATATATATATAAATATAGAATCAATATATTAAAGAGTAATAATTAATATATAAATAATTTTATTAAATATAATATAATAACTTAACTATATAAATTAAATTTAGTATTCAATATTTATATTAATAACTTAAAATTTATTTTAAAATAATATAACTTTTATATATTAAGATCTTATTTTAAATCGTACGAAAATATATAAATAAAAGAGAAAAGTCTTTTTTTTTCTTTTCTTTTTCTCTAAATTATATTTTATATATAAAATATTTAATTTAGATATTTACTATAATCTAATTTAAACTCCGATATATAGAGAGAATTAATATTATATTTAAATAAATTTATAATATAAAAGTATTATTATTAATATTAAAATTAATTAAGATAATATTTATTTAATAGTAGTTAATATCTTATAATATAGTAATTATAAATAGAATTATGAAAACTATATTCATAATAATAATAAATAAATAAATAAATAAATAAATAAATAAATAAATAAATAAATAAATAAATAAATAAATAAATAAATAAATAAATAAATAAATAAATAAATAAATAAATAAATAAATAAATAAATAAATAAATCTACTTCAAATTTATTATCGTTTCTAATATATTAGTTTATTATTTATTTATAGTTTACTCTTATCGCTCCCGTAATTTCTCTACGGAAATAATAACTTTATAGATTAATAATATAATATAAATTCATAAAAAAGTTAAATCTCTAAATCTTTCTATTATTTATATAGATAAAAAATAATTATTATTATTATAAAAAATAATAAGAATATATAGAGATATTAGAATCTATTATATTAAAAGTAGATATTAAAATAAATCTATATTATAAATATAATTATTATATTAATAAATAATATAAAAAATAGAATAAAATAATCTTTACGTTATTTAAATAGTAATAATTCTAATTAATATAAACTCTATAAATTATTTTAAAATAAACCTCGAAATTAATAATTAAATAATTAGAGTAAATAATTAATAGAAATAAAATATATTATATTTATATATATTTAAACCTTAAAAAACATTAATATTATAGTATATTTAGCGAATATATAATTATATATATAATTAATAAATTTTATAATTATATTATATAATTTAAATTAAATTTTACCGCCCCCGTAATCTCTTTACGGAGATAGCGACCCTCTAATATAGTAGTACTACGCTTCGGATTAGTGTAGGGTAGGGTAGGGATCGAGATATAATCTCTACCCTAACTTAATATAGAGATCTATTAGTATAGAGCCTAGGGTAGAGTAGGGTAGAATAAGATTTTATTAAAGAATCCCTATTATATTAAAACGGATTTTTAATAATTATTATAATAACCCTAGGGACGTATTATAGTTACTATTACCTCTATAAATATATATATTTATAACTACTACTATTTTTATAGATATATATATTTATAGTTACTACTACTTTTATAAATATATATATTTATAGCTACTACTACCTCTATAAATATATATACTCATAGCTACTACTGCCTCTATAGATATATATATTTATAGCTACTACTATCTTTATAAATATACGTATTTATAACTACTATTACCTTCATAGATATATATATTTATAACTACTACTACTTCTATAGATATATATACTCATAGCTATTACTACCTCTATAGATATATATATTTATAGTTACTACTACTACTACCTCTATAGATATATATACTCATAGTTATTACTACCTCTATAGATATATATATTTATAACTACTACTACTTTTATAGATACGCGTACTTATGGAATAAATACTCGGATTTAATAATTACTCAAGTTAATATTAAAATTAAGACTATTATTAACCTAAAGTTAAATATAACCGAAGACTTTATTAAAGACGTAGTTTAATTCATTTATTTTAAAATTAAGAGGACGTTTAAATAATAATTTAACTTTAAATTTAAAACTAACTCTTTTTAAATATTTATTAATATATTTTAATATTAATATTTTTCTTTAAACTTAATATTTTATTCTAAAGAATATTTCGATTTAAAATAAGTTAAAAGATAAAGAGTAAAGAATAATAATAAATATTAATTATAATAATTATTATAATAATCGTCTCTCTATAGTATAATCTATAATATATTTTATTATTAATCTATAATAGGAGTAGTAGTAGTTATGAGTATATATATTTATAAAAATAGTAGTAACTATAAATATATATATTTATAAAGGTAGTAGTAGTTATAATACGTCTCTAAAGTTATTATTTTAGTATAATAGAGATTCCTCGATAAATCTCTACCCTACCCTACTCTAGTTTAGGGTAGGAATCGAACCGCTATCTCTACCCTACGCTCTACTTTATTTTACTCTACTCTAGTATTCCCTCTAGAAATCTCTATACTAATCCGAAATATAAATAATACTAGTAATAAATGAATAATGTATTTATAAAATTATCTCTATAGTATTAATACATAGTAATAATAGTTAATTAAATAATATTTCTTTCGTCCCTATAGTACTATTATATATAATAGTAACGGAGCGAAATAATATATACTATCGTTCCTATAATATTTATAGTATTTATAGTAAATATAGTATATTAGATTATTCCTATAATATTTATAATATTAATAACGGAATAACGGTGGCTACTTCTACTATATATTTCTATTATACTATAAGAAATATTAGTAGTAAAGTATTATATATAACCGGTACAGTCTTAATATTATACCCGGAGATTAGTAATAATATAATTACTATAGTAACGGTTATATCTATTAATAAAAACGAGATAACGGAGCGGAGGCGCGTATCGATATATAATAATAATAAAATATTTAGCGCGACGGTTTATTATTAAAATAAACTCGCTCGCCTATTTATTTTCTCTCTTCGTAACTCTTTTAATTTTTTATATATATTATTACTCTAGCTCTATAATAGTATTCTAATATTATAACTAATATATAGATAATACTCTCGTTATATATAACTTTCTTTTAACTTTATAAATAACTCCTATTTATTAATAATATTAATTTATTTATATTAATTTATTCTAGTTATAAATATACTAGTAAATATAACTAGTCCGTTATTAGCGCGACTACGTAATATTAATTATAAAAGTAATTTATTATACTTCGTAACTTCTTTACCGGGTCTATTTCTATTAGTTTAATAATATTTATATTCGAGGTACGTCCCCTCCTTATATACTCTATTATATTAATTACTATAGAATCGACTATTACGTAAAAGTAAACTATAACTATAAATTCTAAAATAATATATATTAATAATAATAAGACTCCTAAAGAAAATTATAAATATAAATTAATAAATAAATAAATTACCTAGTAGTATAAAAAATACGATAAAATAATAATAATTAATAAATAAACTCTTATTATAATCGTTAATTTATAAAATTAATTAACGGCGGCGAATTAGCGTATTAAACAATTAAAGGCGATAAATAAAATTCTCGAAGAAAAAATCGAGAGTTTCCGTTAGTATAAACGGGACCTAAAGAGTCCCGAGGAAGTTAATATTTTTAAGGATTATACTAAAGAGATTATATCTTCTTTTAATAATTTCGATAGTAACTAAATCTTTCGTGCGATATAATAGCGATATCGAATTCTTTTTTCTTAAATCGGCGCTGGCTAAACTTACCTAGATATATTATTTAATATTATATTTTAAATATTTATATAGACTATATCTAAAATTAAAGAATTTTTATAAATACGATATTTTATTACTATTATATATAAATAGTTTTAATAATAAATTAAATTTAGTTATAATTTAAAATTATATAATAAAGTTATAAATATAGAGGAGAACGTCCGTTATATAAATATTAATATAAAAGTAGTAATATTTACTTTTAATATCGGCTCTATTTATTCTATTTTATTATTTTATACGACTAGGTAATTTCTTTAATTATATTTATATATTTATATTTATTACCCGCTTATTTAAAGACTTTAATTAATTTATTAATATTAATAAACTCTTCGTTTAGTAATTATTAATTATATTCTTCGCCTTAATTAATTTATTTAATTTTATACTAGATATTTTCTTTATTTTTAATTTTATTAATTACCTCTTCTACTTTCTATAATTTATTATTATTAATAAATTCGGGGGTTTATATAAAAGAGTCCGCCGTATTAATATAGTCGCGAAGATAATATAATTTAAATAATAATATATAAAAGGTATTATAGATTCTATATATAAAAAGTAATAATAGGTAGTAAATTTATATTTTTATTTTATTAATAATCTTAAAGAGCCTTATAAACTTATAGGATAATTTCTTATTTAAGCGCTTTTACTTTAGATTTTCCTCTTTTCAATATAATTAAATCGCTAATTTTATAACTTTATAATTTATATATTTTATTATACTATTTAATTTAGTATTCGGTAGTATTTTAAAAATACTTTATAGTTTTATTCTTTAGAGTTTATAATTATCGTATTTTATTATTTATAATTAGTATTCTTTTTTCTCTAGAGTCGTCCTCGACCTCCTAGCGGAATTTAAAATAATAATTATATATATAAAAAAACGATATCGTTCCGACGACGGTACTCTAATTATTATTTATTAAAAATTCTATTATCGCTAGTAATCTAACTTAATTAATTAATTTATTCTTAATAAATATACGTAAATAATACTTTAGTATTTAATTTTAATACTTTATCTATTTATTTATTTAAGAGTAAAAGGTAGTATTTAGGTATTATTTAATTTTCGAATAAAAATATATAATTAACTAGAAGGCGCTCGTAAAAATAGAGCCTCTATTATTAATAATATTATTAGGTATACTATAACGGTAAATAATTTTAAAATAAAATATTTCCGCTAGTTAAATAGTATTAATTTTAATAATTATAAATATATATTTAACTAGTTTAGTAAATCGATTTATAATAATAAAGATAATATTATAAATAATATCTCTATATTTATTAAGCGGTAAATTAATTATAAAATTTATAAAAATTTCCTTCTATAATTAACTAGTAATAGGAAGCGAATTTAATTTATTATATAAATAATATCGCGGCGCCTTCGTCCGCTAATATATATTATAAGTTTTAATATAATTTATAATTTATTTTAGGTTACCCTCCTAAAAAAATTTCGGGTAAATAATTTATACGACTTCGTAGCGCTAAAATAGTTTATTAAAGAATTATTATAATATCTTTTTATAAACTCTTCTTTTAGAACTTTATCCTTTAATATATAAAGATAATCGTTATATTTTAATAATCCCTCGGAGTTTATAATTTATATTTTATTCTTTATATAACGGCGGTTCTTTAATATATTTACTTTAGTTCGAAAAGAGTTTATTTAATTATTATAAATTTATAATTCCCGAATTAATATTTTAATAGGCCTTTTAGGATTATTATATATAATTCTAAATATTATTATAATATCCCGCCTTAGAATTACTACTCTTAACTTTATAATTTAAAAAGTAGAGGTTATAATTACTTTTATTTTCTTATCTTTTTCTAATAATTAACTACTAGTCTAAAGAGTAAGTTTATTCTAAAGTATTAATAATAATTTAGTATTTAATAGCGATACTCTTTTATAATTAAAATATTATAACGATATATTAATAAAATTTAATTTTTTAGCCCGATAAAAATTTCTAAAATTATAAATAATTAATCTAAATATTTAACGGGCCTATTTAAAATTTAACTCTTTCTACTTTATAAAACTCTTTAAATTATTATAATTAATCTAGATTTTAATATAATAGGGGCTACCTTCTAGGTAATATTATTATTATTTTATTACTATTATAATAACGAGTAATTCTTAATTATAAATTTTATAGTTTTATTTTAAAGAATTTAATTTCCGCGACTAGAATATTATAGGGTATTAATAATTATCTTTATTCTATTATAATAATATAGAGTTAAAATTAAAGTTAGAAGTATCTATCTCTATATATAATTATTTAATTAAATTATAATAATATAGAAAAGACGCGTTTACGAATATATTTTATAAAATTTAAAATACTTCCGTAGCGCCGTTTATTTATTTAAATAGATTTATTTTCTTATTTACTTTACTACTTTTAAATAGGTTAATAAACGGCGTAGTTATACTAGAATAATTATAAATAAATTATTTATAGAAGTTAACGAAGCCTAAAAAGACTTATACCTCCCGATATATTTTTAGTTAAGATTATTCTTTAATAATTTTAATATATTCCGGGTTTATAACTACTTTATTAATAAATATAATAAAATTTAAAAACTCGACCGTTTCGGTACTAAATTAGTACTTTTTAAAGTTAATAAATAACTAGAATTAATATAATTATTCGAGTATTTATTTAATATACTATTAATACTCCGCCGGTTTAATATTATAAATTAAGATATTATCTAGATATATTATATATATTATATTTATTAAATTTATAAATATATAGTTAATATAAATTTAAAATATCGCCGGTGCGTTAACGAGCCTAAAAAGTATAACTAAATATTCGAAATAATTATAGCGAGTTCGGAAAATAATTTTCTATTTATCGCTTTTCTTAATCTAGATTTTATAATAAATATCCTTAAAGTCTAATTTTATAAAGATTTTAAAACTATATAAACTATCTAATATCTCGGTAATTAAGGGTAGTAAATATCGATTTATAATAATTATTATATTTAAACCTTAATAATTAACGTAAAAACGTAATTTATTATTCTTTTTAAATATAAAAAAAATAAGTACTTTAATTAAAAAAATTAAATAACGGATTTAATCTTTATAGAGTAAAGATTCTAAATAACGCCGAAACTCCGATAATTTGATTTAAAATAAATTATAGAGAGGCCTATAAAGTAGTTCTTTATTAATTTTTATTTTAATAATATAATCCCCCTATTTAAAAATAAATAAAGTACTCGCCTTTTTATTAAAAAAAATATTATAAAACTTTATAACTTTTTTAGGAATCTTTAAATCAAAAAGTTCTTCCTATTTACTTTACGCTACTATAATATATATAACCGCGAATATATTCGGTTTATTTTTAAAACTACTAGTGAATTTAGCCGGTTTCTTAATTTATAAATTATTAGAATTAATTTTAAACCGTTATTAATCCGCTTTAAAATTAATTAATATCTTTAATTAACGTAATTTAAATATATTTAGAATAACGTCTAAATTTTTAAAATCTATAATATAGAATAAAGTACTATATTTACGCCTTTAACCCTAATTATCGACTATTTAATAATTTAATTAATACGTATTATAGTAATATATACTTTACCCGTTAATTACTTTAATTAATAATAAAGTAATATTATAAGATTCTAAATTATTTTTAACGATAAACTATTATAAAATTAAATAATCTACGCTTTAAAATTAGTTAAAGTAATAAATTATTTAATTTTATCTTAAAGAGTAATCTAATCTTTAGAAAGAATAAAAGAGTATATTTTTATTAATTATTTTTCTTATCCTTCTTCCGAGGCGTAAATTAGGTTTAATTATTTTTTATTAATATCGCGCCGACGTATTTGATTAATTTATTTATATTAGGATATCTAGACTTAATATAATCTTCTATTCTATAATAATAATAAATAATTTTATTATACGAAGAATTAATAGTATTAGTTTTATATTTATTACTCTTCTCTTTTAAATATATCTATTTAATACTATCGCTAGTATTAGATTTAATAATCCGGTCTATTATAAGTTTTTCTTTATTAGGGTTTTTTAACTAGGAACCCGAATTAGAATTAAAACTACTTATTAATTATATATACTCTAGATTCTTTTTTTATATAATAATCTAGGTAAGAATTTCTTCCCTTTAAATAAATATATTATTAATATTAAGGATTTTATTTTTAAATTTAGGTTTAAATTTAATTAAAAAGAAATTTACTTTATACTCCTCCGAAAATAAAAGTAATTATATTTTTATCTCTTTAAAATAAACTTTAAATAACGATACTTTTTAAATAAACTATTATTTAACTTTCTCTTATTTTTTATAAATAAAAAGAGGGCGGTTAATTAAATTTACTATTAAATTAAAAAGAAACTTTTTAAAAAAACTAAATATAATATTAATTAAACTATATAAATCGTAGTATTTATATTACTACGTTAAAGGGTTACTTTTTAACGAGTCTATATAATATATAATTCTTAAATAATCGGTAGTGAAATATTTAGGACTAATTAAAAGTTTAATATTTACGTCGCGGAACTAACGTAAATATTTACCTTCGTTTATACTTTTATAAAAATATATTTTATTAAAGTATAGTATTTTCGCCCTAATAAGAATATCTCTATTAAATATAGTTAAATTTATTATTATTCTATTAGTAAATATAATAATTAGGGGACTTTTATTATAAATAATAAATTTTATTAATACTCCGTTAATAAATATAGAAATAATAAAATTACGTAGTTTTTAATTTTTAATTTATAATATTCTTAACTTTTATTATTATTTAAAGCGACGATTTTCTTCTTTAATAATTTTAAATTATATATTTAAAGTCTCTTCGGGGGTAATAATACCTCCGAATTTATTATTATCTTTATAACGAGGGTCGACGGAGAGGGGTTAATTAATATTATTATTACTAAATTCTTCTAAACGTCCCGAGGTTAAATTTAATATTATAATAATAATAGGTCTTTTCTTTAAAAAGATTTAAAAGATTAGAATTATAATATTTAAAGCCGCTAGCGTAGAGCTAGTAGTTTAATAATAATATAAAAAATATAAAATAATTACGGGGTTTATTATTAAATAATTTTTAAATCCTAGATTTAATAATAAAACTAATCTCTAAAGATTCTAATAATACGGGGGAATATTAATTTAATATAGAATTATTAAAAATTAAAACCCCGCGATACTAAGGCTAGAACCTTATATCGATAAATAATAATATTATAAAGATAGCGGAGCGTAGATATATATAATATACTAGCGCCTTTAACGGGGCGTAGGTATATATAATATATTATTATTTTATAATATTATCCGAAACTCTTTTCTTTATAAATATACTATCTAGTTAAGAAATAGCGATAACGAGGGGTATATACCTAAATCTATATAAAAGAGTATTTAAATAATATATTATTAAGATATTCGGTCTATATAACTTTATATACGATTAAACGAATAATTGAAAACTATTAAAAAGTAGTTTTACTAGTTCTCGGTATAGTATTTCTTTAATATTATTATAGTACCCGTATTCTAAATAGAGCTCGATAAGTAGATTTAATATAATAATTATTTCTTAATAAAAGTAGGTAAAGGGCGATAATATAAAAGAGAAATATAATTATATTTCTAGAATTATTAACCCTAGAAGAAGAATTTAGCTTAATATCTAGTTTATTATTTATATTCTTTAATAAATTCGTGTATAAAAATATTTTTAGTATTTAATTAATAGTCCTATATAGATCCCTAATTTTTTTAGGATAGGAGGTATTTAATAATATAACCCTTCCCCTTTTTAAAAACGCGGTTATCGAGGATATATTTTAATTTTTATTTTAACTTTAAGTCGTCTCGCTCGGTTTTTATTACTTTAGAGTTAATAAGTCGTAGATATTTAAAAAAGTCTTAATTTAATAATAGATATTACTCTAACTATATTATTAAAAATATATTCCAAATCTTCTAATTTTCCGAGATATTAAGGCGGTATATAAATCTATCGATATAGTTAAAAACTTTAAATAGACTAGTTATTTATTAACTATATTTATAACTAGTAAATTTATTTACCGGAATATTATAATCTTTATATAAATATAATAAGACCTAGTCTCTTTTACGGAAGTATTAAAGATAATAAATATAATTATAATACTCCTTATTATATATTTAAATAAAAGTAATTATATCCGAAATTTAAATATATATTAACTTTTTTAATAAAATATTATTCTCTTAACTTTTGAGGTTTAACGCGTTATTGATAATAAAACTAAAAGTTATTTTATTTAAAATATAGTTAATAGGCTAGGAAAATATATTATTATATTATATAATTATAAAAGATAGTATCTTTTTTTAGGTTTTAAAATTTTATAAAATAACGATCTAAAATTATAATATAATTTTAATAATATAATTTATATACTCGCTTAATCTATCCGTTTATAAATAATAGGTAGTAGAGAATATTAAATTTATTTTAAATTTATTGAATAGAGTTTTCTATAGGGTATTTATAAATTTATAATTATAGTCGGAAAGAATAACTTTCGGAATACCCTAGTCTATTAAATATAAACGATATAAAAGTATATCTACTTATTATTTTATCTTTTATATTAATTTTCCTAGAATCGCGGTCACCTTTCGGGAAAATTTATATATAATAATTATAATATTATCGAATCCTTTTTAAAAAAGGGGTAAAGTTAGGATAAAATCGATATAAATTATATAGAAAGAAGAGGGCGGTATAAAAATAAATTATAATACTCTATAAAATTTATACCTAAAAGTACCGAATAATTAATATTATAAATAGTATTATAAATACTCCCCTAGCTTTTTATCTAATTTATATATATATTAATATCTAGTTATTATTTTATAGTATTTATATCTTCCTATATATAAATTAGAATATACGATATTAAATAAAACTTTAATATATAAAGAAGGTGTATATAGGCGCTCTAATATATATACTCGATTAATAACTAAATTATCGGTATATTATATTAAGCCGTTATTCCCCCTCGAAAAAGAAAAATCTACGGCGTCCTCGCTAGTTTCTACGTTATAGTTAAATATATAATTTATTTTAATTTAAAAGTCGTTATTTTAATATACTTAAAGTAATTCTTATTTAAATTATATATTTATTTCTATTAATATATAGATTTTATATATATATATTTAGAGTATATCTAGCTCGCCTTTTATAAAGTCCTCAACTACGTTCTTCTATTATAGTCGAGATAAAGTATCTAGTATTATATATTTAACACTAGGTTTATAACGGATCTCTATATTTTAAAAATACTAGATATAATCTAAAGTCTATACGATATATAAATTAATCTTTACTATAAATAAGGTAGTTATATTTATTTATTTAACTATATTAAATATAACTTTATAATTAATATACACGATTATCTTAAGAGTTAATTCGACTATATATTTAACTTTTATAAGTATTTATACTATTTTTACTAGTTCTATTTTAATAAATTAATAATGTATTTTTATATCCTTAAAAAATCGGTTAAGGAAAAAGATAAATTAAATTTACTTTTAATTAAAATAAAGGCCTTTTAACTTTTTTATAATATAATAAATTATAACCTCGTAACCGAATTCCTTATTAGTATTAAAGTCGATAAATAGTTTCTTTTTATTATCGAAGTAATATAGAAAGAAAGATTTGGAAAGGGTATTTTAAATAACTTTAAATAAATAAATCTCCTATAGGGAAAGTAATTTAAAACTAGTCTTTTTAATATATTCTTATCGTTAAGCGCCTATAAGGGGTATTTTATATAATAATACGATTTTCTTATTTTATAAAGGCCTAGCTAGAGTAGTATAATCTTTAATATAATTTTTTAATTAACTAGTTATTCCTAGGTACGTCTTAAATACTACTAGCGTTTAAGAGAAAATTAGTTATTTAATAATTATAAACTTTTCTTTAAAAGTTAATAACCCGAACGGGTTAACTTTCTAGCTAAATAGTATAATTAACGGATAATTAATAAACGCCTTCTTAGGATTAATTAAAAAATTAAACTTAACGAATAAAGAAAACACTATATATAGGTATTAAATATAATCCTTAAAAGTCTAAGAGAATATTATAATATTATCGATATATACTCGGGCGAATACTTTATAGATATATATATCTACAAAAGTATAGGGTAGGCTCTAAGCGCTATAAGCGCTCGTGAGCCGGTTAAGCTGGTTTAAGCGGGGTAATACTATATCTTAACTCTAGAGCGATATAAGCGCCCCTGAGAATCTAACGCGCTCCTGAGAATGTTTTTGGCTCGTGAGAATACCTAAATTTAGAATGCGCCACCAATATGGCCCCCATGCATGGCCCCACTTATGGCTATGGCCCTATTCCATTCATGGCCATGGCGCATTCCATTCATGGCCATGGCGCATTCCATTCATGGCCATGGCGCATTCCACTTATGGCCATGGCGCATTCCATTCATGGCCATGGCGCATTCCATTCATGGCCATAGCCCTATTCCATTCATGGCCA
>JAABUK010000375.1_pt1 | contig 96325 bp, 133 predicted proteins | sample 5559141 | NCBI WGS metagenome assembly JAABUK01 (sample SAMN10711869, study PRJNA513367) | rock metagenome | isolation source: Antarctica rocks | place: Antarctica: Victoria Land, Pudding Butte nord | collected 2016-01-03
GCTTATGGGGTGTTGCTGTTTGAGCTGTTCACGGCAGAGCGACCCTGGAATGGGCTCAGGCATGCTGAGGTTTTGCACAAAGTTGCTGTCAAGAAGGAGAGGTTACAACTGCCGGAAGACGCTCCTCAACTTTTCAAGGTAGGCAGCTCTGACTCTGCGTCAAGCTATACCAGCTTTGCAGCTCTGCCTCATCATAGACAGGATGTACATGACACGATGGATGTCCTAGATTAGCTGCAAGCAAGTCTGCAGCTGACTGTGTCTGAGGTTGTATGCTCAGTTGCTAAGGCTGCTGCATCAGACAGCCATTACTATTTTGAGCGTCCACGTCCACAAGGTATACTAGTACAGATGGATGTGATACAGCGAGCAACCACAACACATACTAGACAAATGTCAGACTATGAAGTTGAGATCATATATCAGCATTCTGCCTTGTCATGCAGGATACTAATAATAATTACAACAATGATAATAGACATAATAATGGTAATGATAATGATAATTGTTATCCTGCAGGATGTGTTTGAGGAATGCACTGACCCAGCACCTGCCCAGAGGCCAACGTTTCTGCAGCTGCTGGAGAAGCTGGACACATGCCAGCAGCAGATTGATCAAGCAGCTTGGCAGGCAGCTGCTGCCAGCAAGAGATACACATACCCAATGGAGCTGCTCTCATGATCAGCCGTGAAATGACTAAGATTACCTAAATGAATCCAGGTTCTTGTGAGCCTGAAGCAAGCTGGACCAGCGAGCAGTGGACAAGCAATACATCACTGTGCCAAAGTCAAGCCATCTGCATGCATCATATGGAAATGCTACGCAAATGTCTTTGCCAAATGCCAACGGTAGTTTGGTAATTCTTTTCTCTCTTGAACATCTTTTCTTATTATTAATACTTGAGTACTGATGGAGGGGATGTGCATGAGCTGCCAGGGTAGGGGGTTAGAGGGGGGTTACAAGTATGTTGCACATCAGTTGTACTTGCTCTGTTCAGACGGACACTTTCATAGACCAGATTGTCGGATGTCCCTACTTTGTGCACAGTCAAAGTGAGGGCACTGTTTTGTTGCCAGGAGTCCAATCATGCCGTTGAAGTACTGCAGCTGTGCTCTGAGCACGATACGGTTTTTGAGCCAAAACTATTTGCTGTTCAGTCTAGATTTGCTTGAGGAAGAAGTGACTAGGTTTGGTTTATTAAGTCAATAATAAGAACTGCTTGTAGGTATCTGCATGTCAGTGATTAGCTTGTCAACATATGAATAGACATGTGGTGAGAATGTCAGTACGATGCATGAAATACTGCAATTGCAGGTATCTGCATGTTTTTTGGCATAGATGATAAAAAAAGGGTGGAATAAAAGCATCTAGTCTAGGGATTTACTTACAGTCAAAAGCAGGGAGCTTACACACACAGGGTGCAGATTGGTTTTACCATGCCAAATTTGGCAGGGGCATTCAGGGTTTTGCACAGGTTTGCTCCTGTACACAAAGTCTTTTGGTCCACTGGGATTACAAATAATTATATATCAATGGCTTCAAATCATATGCATGTAAGTTATCGGCCAGATGTAACTTATCCCTCTGATACATCTCTTTTAGGTGATGCCATGGGCTATAATGCACATGTCCTGTATGAGTTTCAAAGATCGCAGGTCATGTTTAGCATGCAGCAAAATTTGATGCAACACAGGCGAATATTCCGCCCAATATTAATATCTTGCGGTGCTTCTTGTAAGTTAGTGAAGAATGTGCTTACAGACAAAGTTGCATGGACAAGTGCAGGCGCGACATAAATGTTGCAGCTTAATTTTGAACTCATGACTGATGCCTGACTCAGTGACACCATCTACAACGGGGCCCATAAGTCCTGATCAGGACATTTGCAGTTGGCATAAGCATTGCCTGTTGCAAAACACAATTGTGACCAGGACAACCAAATGACCCAACCTGGTCTTGTAGGTTACATGACCAAGTCTGAAAGCCAAAGCTTTAGAATACGTTCAAAAGTCGGTGTGGCCTTTGCTCAGCAACAAAGCTGCTGGCGCAGACAGCAGTCTGCGTCCAACTCAAAGTCAGCAGGCAAGCAGAGGGCCAAACTCTGGCAGTATTTCTGGGCTGGTAAGCACTGCTGTGTTGTCCTTATGCAAGTTACTTCATTGAAACCAAAGGCTTGCTGAATGAACATGCTCTCCTCCTGTGGATATTCTGGTGCAGACGCCCTTTTTGTGTGCCTGCTTCCTGTTTGAGAAAACTGGATACCACAAGTCAAAGTTGGCTACTTTTAGCGAGCAACCAGATGTCACAGGCTATCGTTGTGTATGTCTTCTGCGGGCTCCGCTTTCAGCCTTGTTTCACTGTCACAGACCTGTTGCTTTTACCGGCGCGGCACATGCGCTACAAGCGCTGTCTGCGCCAGCGAAGCCGTACACAGAAATTTGTGCTGGTTGATTCAAGTTAGCAACTGCCGCTCAAACATTGAGTTGCGCTTCGCATTATCCGTCATGTTTGCTGGTACAAATCGCTCCGAAACAAGTGTAGAAGCTCTGGTGGAAGCTTCCTGCTTCCATGGACAAGGCCCAACTTATGCCCGTCAGCGCTGTTGCCAGTGGACCGAACAAGCGTGACCTCGGCCGATTGAATAGTTGATTTGTCACTGTCTGATGGACCATGCGGGCTCTGCTGATATGCTCGCCTTGGGATCTCACTGTTCTGTCCCAGACTGTCAGCAGATAGACTTTTTGCCTTTCACCTGTGATTGCTGCGGCGAGGTCTTCTGTCTGCAGCACCGTACTTACCAGTCTCATTCTTGTAGCAAGGCCGAATCGCGCGAGACGGGCACAATCGTCTGCCCAATATGTGCAAAAGCTGTGAAGCTCACCGCTTCTGACGACCCGAATGCTGTGTTTGAGAGGCACTCGCGGCAAGACTGCGATCCGGGTAACTACGCCAAAGTCCATCAGCGGCCCAAATGTCCCGCGAAGGGCTGTAGAGAAAAGTTGGGCGCTATTAACACCTACACCTGCAAGGAGTGTGGCGTTCATGTCTGCCTGAAGCATCGCTTTCCAGAGACTCATCAGTGTCCTGGGAAGGCAGGTCAGTTGACTTCAACGCCATGTTATCATGCTGTCCAGGTGTAGCAGCAGGCCCGTAAACAGCATCTGTCATAGCGCTGTTTCCTCTCAGGTTTCTCCGACCTCAGCTGTGATGTGTGCTGCAGCAAGTTTAGCCAGTGCAGCTGGGGCACGTGCCTCCCAACTCACCCAGTCCATGCGCAGCTTATGGGGACATACAATCACTGCACCAGCCCAACAACCTGCTCAGAAACATCAGCTGAAAGGTGATATGTTGAGACCACAGTCTGTACAGACTTCTCAACAGAGACCACAGTCAGCGGAAGTCAGACAGAAGTCTCAGACTTCTAGCTCCCGACCTGCTTCAGCAGGAGCCCAGCAGGTAACACATAGACACAATCACTACTGGCTTGGTGTGTGAGCCATGCAGGTCAACTTTTGGCTGTCAAGCATGAAAAGGGACATCGTCCAGAGGTCACTGCTGCATGAAGGTGGCGTATGTGATGCATGTTCATGGGCGAAGAAGCTTTATGCATACTGGTTGTGCTGCAAATCAAGTCTGCTATGGGCATAGCCAGTGCATTTGTTACGCCTGACTTGCGCAACTTTGTCCTGCAGGCTGAGCGCTGTCCGGATTGTGGAGCAGGCTTCACAAATGTGCAAGACTTGATCAGGCATAGTGAGTCAGTGCACCAGCACCAGCACAGCAGGCCTCAGCCAGTGCAATGCCATCAACCAGATTCCTGCCCTCACTGTGGCAAAATGTTTCCAGATGCTGTAGCTCTTGTGCACCATGTTGAGCACTCTCACGGCAATAAAGCACAATGTGTGCTGTGTTGAATACTTTTTCTGGTGTTCTTTCTGGTCCTTTTCAGGTGTCCTGAAATCTTCTGTGTTCCTGGTGGCTGTGTGCACGGCTTTGTAGCTCTTGTCTCGCAGGACGACTTGCTGTGCAACTTTTAACGCAAATGTTTTTTGGTCGGTAGTTTTGTGCAGCTGACACTTGCAGGCAGCAAAACAGTTGGCGAGCAACAATGATTCATGCAACATGAGCTAGTTGTACTCCAGCTAGAATGAGATCATGTAGCATGTGTAGCTGAGTGTTTCTTAGTGGTATGCAGCTGGGGTCTGCCAGATATGGTTTGAACCTTGTCTCATAGGTTTTGGTAAAACGCATTGTGTTGGTGCATTTTATTGAAGCTCCCAAATGGACGTAATGACCGGCATCTCTGAGGACGCTTTGGAGTTCAGAAAATCAGGAGTTTGAATAACATGTTGCTCTCTTGGAATGTGGAGCTGGCATTGACCGGCAATGTCATGACTAGCGCTGCTGCTTCCAGCATCATGATGGGTGCAGCTTACACGTCATGCGGTTGCGGCATCTATGTCCATCATGTCATACAAAGTTGGATCATGCAAACATGTCATGTACAAAGTCTGCATGAAGCACATCATGTCATGTGAATGAGCTCATGACTAATACTGTTGAGAAGTCGCAGCAGGAAGGTGCAGCACCCTTTCCAAAGCTAGACAGGTGGACGCAAATCTGCTGTCAAAGTTCTTCCGATGTTGCCGGCAGCTTCAGCAATGTACCGGCGGTTTCCATCATGCCCTACAAAAGCGCAAGCTTGCCCGGACTTGACCACTCGAGCAGCTCACGGGCCCGGTCGTGGTTTTGCAGAGACTCGGCATCAAAGCTCAGATATTGTGATACATCGCTTTTGCCAGCCTCGACACCTGCTAGCTTTCAAGTAAGTAAGAACTCCGCATGCTTCAGCATGCATCCACATGCGTCTGTGTCGTCGTCTTGTTCACTAACCACCACGTGTGATCACTATAGTAGCTACAGCTAGCTACAAAAGCGCTTACACAAGCGCTTACACGAGACTGTACTGAATCAAGTTCCGTTTGTCTGCAGCTTGAGCCATTCCCGGAATTGCAGCAGCATATCGTGTCTGTTGTATGCTGCGCACCGGGATTATGAAGATCAAAATCACGTATCTGGTCTTTGCCTTTGCTGTCTTGACATCTGCAGGTGCCGTCCAAGGTAAAAGTCGCACGCCCATTAGTTGTGCGAGCTATGCGTGGTCTACAGCATGTTTGAGCATGACCACAAACAACTCAAGTGTCTTTAGTGACGATTTGTTTCTCTTTTGTGACGAGTGCCCACAGTCTCCAAGGTTACGGATCACTGCCCTGATCACCTTCGCTTTTTGTACTCATGTAAATTGCGTTAGACTCTCATACAGTTGATGAGCACATTTGTTGCTAGGTGCTACTATTGGTTTGTTGCAATGAACTTCTTCAGAACATCCATAAAGCTCCTGTAAATAAGCCGCAGCAGCACAGCAGGCTCCCAGACACAATTTGCGTCACAATATGAACGTGTCAATCCCTGTGCAGGCGCAAGTAATGGCAGTTCTTCCCGCAAGCTTCTCAACAATGCTTGTTTGGGATGGGCCACATTGTACGGTCAATGTGGAGGCACTCAATGCCCAAGTGGCAGCGACCAATGCAGCGACTCAGCCTACTTGTGTTGTCCAGAGGATTTCAGCTGCCAGCGCGTGAATGCGTACTTCTGGTCATGCTTCCCAGAAGGTTCAGACATCAGTGGCGTGCCAACTGCAGCTCCCGCCCCTGCCCCATCAGGTATGATTTGCACAGAAATCCACTTGATTTGCACCTTCTGGCTGGGTGCCCAAAAGGTTGTGCACAGTCCCAGATCACCCTGCTGCCGGGTTAATGGTAATCTCAGATAGGCTGTGCATCTGTAGGGGCCCCAGCTTTTGCACCGGGATATGCACCCTCAGCAGCAAGGGGAAGTGCTCCTTCAGGATACGCCCGAGCATCGCCATCTCCCCCAGCATATGGACTTTCCCCTGCATCACCGACCCCAACAGCCTATGGGTCTCCCTCTGCGACCCCAACCCCAACAGCCTATGGGTCTTCCTCTGCGACCCCATCCCCCTCGCCCCCAAGGCAGACCCCAGCAGCCGCACAGCAAACTCCAACAGCTGAGTATGCGCCACCAGCAGAAGAAGACTCACCACCCAGCCAGTGGTTGTCCAGTGACTGTGAGGTAGTGAGCAACAATGCCGACTATCCCGATGGTCTGCAATGCTCTGGCAAGTTTCCGGACCCGTCTTGCTGCTCTGGGGACACTTGCTACACTTACAGCTTTTGGGACTCCAGCAAACCTCACCTGGCTTTTGCAGCATCTGAACCACATGCTGGCCTTGGCTCATGCACTGGGGACTATCTGATAGCTTGCTGCCCTGCTGTTGTTTTAGAGTAGGTGCGCACAAGGCATTAGGACAGGCTTCGAGACAGAACTTATAAGGTGGTCTGATCAGCAATGAGCTGCATGTGATACTAGTGTACAGTGGATTACAAGATGGCGATGATGATATGTACTGTTGTTAACGAATGCAGCAGTTTGTGTGTAGTGAATACTGGACTGATGCAATGAATTTCGTGGTCAGCCTTTCAGAGAACTGATGGTGCTCAAGACATGCCTGTGTAGTCTACTCAACGAACGCAGCACTTGTAAATAATTCAAAGATCTCAGGATAACCTCCGATCATGAAGATTAGTGTGATGCATCAGGCTTCCATGAACCAAAACGCTGGGCAAGCCAAAAGGTGCCATACACACAGGAATGCATTTACCTGCCAGGGACATCAGATGGCAGGGTCAGTGTGATACACTGCAGGACGTACATCAACGCATCCACTCATGAAGGATAAAGTGTTGTGCTTTCAGAGCTTAGCCACACTCTGTCTATGACCTCATTACAAAACAACGACAAAAGTTTGAGCACCTGTCATTAGGTGAAGACTGCGGCACAACATCGAAAACACAAGACCAGTCATCTGTTGTAAATAGAGACAGCGGTACAACTTCAGAACGCTAGCGACTTGCTTGTGAGGCCTGCTAGATCATGTCTGTCTGCTAGGTCTGCCAGGGGGAATTGACCCATGGCAACAAATGCCATTGAGAGACTGTCCCAAATGCTGGGAGTCTCAGCCTTGATTTCCAAAGCTCTGATGTAGCTCTGACAGGCTTCAGCAAAATTTCCTGCAAGGCAAACAGCCATGCAATATAACCTTGTCTTATGTGTTGTGATGACAGCAGTGAACACAAAAGCATGCCTGTGTGACCCAGCTGACCATTTCAAAACCGTATACCATTGCAGATCAACCAAAGCTTCAGAGCGCAAAAGCTGCGATGGGCACAAACGCAGCCTTTGACATGCAGCTCATGCACGCCATGATTGGTGCTGCACCTGTTGTGACACAAAGGGACATGTGCATGCATTGTCCACAGCCTGTCATCAGGACACCTAGAGGCATGCATGCAGTTGTGCATGCAGAGTCAAGTGGGCTGATACAGAACAACAATACTGATTGCGATGCAGCTGTTACCAAAAGGGCTGTTATGCACACTAGCATGCATGAGTGAGCAACCATCCTGCATGTCTTGTAAGCTATAGGCTGGCATCCCATTACACAGGGAACTCCCTGTGCCTGGATAGCAATATTTCATGAATAAATCTCTTCCTGCATGCCTTGCAACATGCAGCTGATACTGATCAATGGTCTGTCAATGATCAAGGACTGACCTTGTGCTGCTTGAGCTTGCCCCAATTCCAGCCACCCTCTTTGGTAGTCAGGGCGTGCTGTGACAGCGGCTGTGCAGCAGCGCTGAGCCTCTGCATGCTTGCCCAGGCCGCGCAGAGCTGTGGCTAGCTCAGCCAGCATTGGAGCATCCTGCACCAGCTCACCAACTTCACCAACTGTTCAGAAAAGAAAAGAAAAGAGTACGCCTTTCAGCGTTAATCTAATGAGAAGCCCAGTGTAATACCGGGCTGCCCAGTCCATCTGTTCACAGCATGTATGCGTATGCTGACCTGCATCGTTACGTGCTTCAGACATAGCTGCAATGCATCCATCACTTTGCAGACAAGAGTGTGTGTGCTTTTAATGTGGGCTTCAAGGGCTGTAACAATGCTGTTGGCCGTAATTCAGCATCATGTGAGCATGTGTGCACCAATAAAAGGCATGGCATGACAACCAGACAAAGATGAGCTGTGACGGGGATGGTGACATGCACCCACCAGAGAAATGCGCACAGCTGCAGCATATGCATTCGCTGCAGCCTCCTTGTTGCCTTTGGCGTTGCGCAGCATGCCCAGCAGCAGATATATACTGGCATCCCCTGGCAGAGCTCGTGACAAAGCCTGCAGCAGTATAGGCACATGCTCAAAAGACCACACATGCACAGGCAGCGGTGTAAGCAGAAGTGACAGCATATGCACTGCAAGCATACATGGCATGCCACCTGACACGACACCAGACTCTTGACAAAGTTGTGTCTGTCTTGACAGCAGTGCATCAAGGTGACCTAAGTGTCTTGCAAGCTGGGTGCTACACTCTCTGTTGAATCATTCACTCTTCAAGGACACAATCAGCATGAGGTGTGTAGTCACGCTGATGACTTTGCCACAGTCAGACGCATGTGATGGAATGCAGGCTGAGTGCTAAACTCTCTATTGAACTGTGCTCTCTCACACAGCCATAACCAGTATGAGGTGTACAGTCACTCTGATGAATTTGTCACAGTCAGACGCATGTGATGGGACGCAGTGATGACCTGCAGCCGGGATTCAAGGCTGGTGCCAGCTGACTGGACAGCTTGCACCACATCACCTCCTGCTGCTTCAGCTTTCACCTGGCACAGCCGCTCCATGCCCCGTACTGCCTCTTCCTTCTTGCCAGCCCCATTGCAAGCCTAAGAGGAGCAGGAAGGATGGCGTATCAGCAAATGGCCACAAATGGTCTGTGCTTGCATGCTTAGCAGCACACACTCGTTTGACAGCAATGTGGGAGGTCTTGCACATGCAGCAGCTGTTGAGAACATTCAGTTCCCGCATTGCAACATGTAAAGGACAACGCCAAGGAGGACAGACAATGCAACAATTGGTTGCAAATGTTGTTAGTGGCACGCAGCAACACAGGGTGGAATCACATCATGAAACACAATGTCAAAGCAAGAATGCAAACCCTGATGCATGCATGTGAAACAAATGCCCTGAATAGCATGATACGCAAGTGCTGCCAAACCTGGACAAGCAACCAGAGGGTGTCCTGCAGGTTGACGCCTCCAGGGGGGGCTCCATCAGGGGTCAGCAGGTGGGTGGCCCTCTGCAAGGGGGATATAGCTGCACCAAACTGCTCCAACTGGAAGCGACAGCTCCCTAGTCGCATCCATGCCTCTGCATTGCTGGGCACCAACTGCATCCAAGAGAACCGTAGGGCTAGGACATATGCATGATGACCAATCATGTGAGAGAGAGAGAGACACACACCAGTTTATGTCATGCTTGACGATGCATTACGTCTGCTGTGATCAGCGCAGCCACAGACCATTACCAATCCGGCACTATTAGTAACCCTTTGTGGGCAAATTACCATGCTCAAGCATATGCTGAAGTTGTGCACAGCATCACTGCCTGACAAAGGCGTCACCATAGCAAGGCAACTTCAGGTTCCATACACAGTCTGTGTCCAGTCGATGGCGCTCTGCTATGGATTAGGATTCGGTATGTGAAGGGAAGCCTACCATGCCCGCTGCCTCAAAGGCCAAAGCTGCATCTTGGGTGCGGCCTGTGGCCTGCAGCTTTCTGCCAGTCTGCATGGGTGCCGGGTGGTGGGAGAAGGGGTTCTCTGGCTCTGGAACCAGCTGCATCTCTGTTGCCAAATCAGACAGGCTCCCTGCACGGGCAGCATGAGCAGTTTTCAGTACAAAAGGCAAACTGCCTTGTTCTGCAGAGCCACAGAGCATGCACACACTGCTGCATGTCAGCTGTTGCTTGGCCCTTGGGGCAGGTTTGTTCATACTGTGTTTGAGGTTGTGCTAGTGCAATGTGTATAACATCTCTGCCAGAAATGAAGGTCGTTCTGTGTCAAGGTATGCCACACAGCTTGGGTTGTTCAGCAGAGTGGAGGTTGCTGCCAATGCCCACAAGTGTTCCCTCCCAAGCACGTAACGATCAAACAGGAATTGACAGCTAGTATGTGAACCCACACAATGCTGCTGGCAAAGACTTATACACTGCAAGGTGTGTATTGCTGATACATCTCATGTGGCAGGATTGTGATGCAGCCACAAGTCATTGCAGATGAAAGTTATACCATTGCCAAAGTTTACAGATGGCTTGGCAGCTTCCTCATTGAACTGCCTGACCCAACTCAGTGCTGTTTTGTCATCCAATGGATCATCAGGATGTGCGCCCTTCAAAGCCTTTCGCTCTTCAGGACTCAATTGTTGTTCTGCCAAGTGGCTCTGCTGTTGCTGCTCATGGAACTGCTCAGCCCAGACTTGGTCAGTGCCATCCAAAAACTGATCTGCCCAGAGTTGATTAGCAGGATGGGCTTGTTGCTGCTGTGACTGGTACTCAGATGCCCATGCTTGACCAGGCAGTGAGTCATTAGACTGTTGAGCAGCACCAACTTGCTGATTATGTCTTGCAAAATCATCTGCCCAGCTAGCAGGGCCTGGCTGCTGAGACCGGTGAAAAGCGTCTGCCCAAGAAAGCTTTGATTGGGGAGCGGGAAGTTGCTGCAAGTCTGCTGCCAAACCAGACGTCTGTGCTGATGCATGCCAGGCATCTTCGTATGCTTGCTGATCTGGCTGGTCATGACGAGGGTGCCTCAGGTGGTCTGAGCTGCCGCGCTGTTGCTGCGCTTCACGTTGATAGTCAGCCGTCCAATCAAGGTGAGAGGCGGCTTGGTGAGGCTCTCCTGTCAGAAACTCCTGATACTTCGAGTCATTTGCTGCAGGAGCGGAGTCTGATATATCAAGGGATTGTAGGAAAGTTTGCAGCTGCTGCTGTAACACTTCTGGTGAAGCATCTGTGTACAGAGCAAACAGCTGTTGAGAGCTTGTCAGGATTGGACACGATCACGAAGATCACGGATAATGTCACTTGTGCATGTCAAGGTCACAGACGACACTACAATGCACTGCGCAAGACAACCTGACAAAGGTCATTTTGTTGTTGTCGCACCTGGAAACAAGTGCCGAGTATGGATGTGTGATCGATTGCGTATCTTGTCTTGGTCAATCTTTGAAAAGGTCGGAATCGTTGTGCGAACTTCATGCAAGTATTCGTTGTGCTTCGTTGTGCCAAGCATATGAGAGAAGAGACCAGCAAGGGGATTGCTGCTGGTTGAGGGCCCTGCATCATCGGTGCAGCCCTGACCAGCTACCAGCTGCCGCAACATACTGATGTCAACACCTTGGTGCAGATATGAGAATCGTGAGACGCTGGGTCTTGACGTGCCAGGCTCGATTTCCTCGCCAGTTGCTCGATGACTACACAGCTGGATCAGTCGAGACAATGTCATGGTCAAGGCCACCTCAAGCTGCCCTTGCCCCTTGCCCTTGCCCCTTGCCCCTTGCCCTTGCCCCTTGCCCTTGCCCCTTGCACGGCTCCACGTGACGTAACGCCTGCAAGTAGCTTCCGCTCTGGCTTCCGCCATCAACTTCGCAACTCTCCCACCCTTCAAATCTTGACGCTTGTTGCATCAGGAAGGCTGCGCAGAGCCTTCGTCGTGGGCTCTCTATCTGACTAGACCTGGTCAAGTTTCCTCCAAATCACGCCTGTCACCGAGGTGGACGAAGACGGATAGGTACCACTCCATGGCGCGTGAATGCACGTCTTTCGCGTCATTACCAGTAAGTAGATCTCTGTTTGGTCATGTCCTGTACCCTAGCTTAAGCTTCCGCCAGGCTTTAGCAGCTTAACTTCGAGAGTTGTACTTCCCGTGTGTGATCCCACCGTTCGAAGAATTCTTGCGTTTTCAGTATGCTTTGTATGTTCAGGAGCATTTGTTACTTCGAATTTTTGCGCTATTGGGACCGGAACAACTCGAGGTTGCAGAACAGACAACTGTTCTCTTTCGTAACTTTGGTGAGCTGCTGGGAGTATTGCTGGGTCCTGCACATTGCAAGTGTTACAAGCCATCAGCAGATATGTTTTGGTGCAGTCACACGCACGCAGTTGTGGCGGCACCACTGCAGTCAATACTGCTTTAATCTGGAGGAGCTTGTGAGCGACGTGGAGCTTGAGGTGAGTTGAACTGAATTACTTGTAATGGACAAGCCTTAGCTCAAGGTAGGAAGGATGTAAAGCACAAGCTGGAAGTGTGTCATTGTCAGACAGCAGCTGTCAATCAACATGGCTGTGCTGTCAGGAAGTCACTTGTGAGTCATTTACTGTAATATGCAATAAAACTTCGTAGTACACACCACTTAACCTTCACCCAAGGTACGATTTGTGCAGGTCCTTGGTTACGCCATCTCAATCAGTATGTATAGCCCAGTGGGTCTGTTTGTTGTATATAGTGGTACATCAATCCTTGGTGTCCAAACTGGAATGGTCTGCAGGAGGTCCCATCCAAAAAAACCAATGTGTGTCCTGATTTTACAACAGATGAATGGCCACATCCACAGCCTGACATCAACAGTGGTTTAGGTCACATGCTGCAGGTAAGAAATTTTTGATCGGATTCAATTCTCCAGCGATGCGCTTGCCAAGTCATGCCATTGCGTTGTCTATGCTGTCCAGTCAGGGTCTGGAGGGTCTGAAGAAGATGGAGTGGTTGCTGTTGTCCATGTCCACCTGTGGAATGCCAATGCGCACATCCATTATAGACCTGGGCCAAATTTGATCTGACGTGCTGCTTTACCCTTGGCTGCAGGAGAGGCAGGACCGCACCAGCCACAATCATGCCTCACCTCCTGCATCTGCAGCAAATGAACAGCACCAGCAATCTGCTCCTCAGGCCAATGCTGTCGTTGCACTAGAAGGAACCAACGGAGCTTTTAGTGGTAGCTGTGAGATTGACCAAGACAAAACTGCAGTTGCTGCTGCTGCTGGACTTTCAACTGGCACAACTTCCCCAGACAGGGCTGTGTCAGACTGCACTGACGGCGCTGTTCTGGAGTCAAACTCCCTTGAGACATATCCAAATAGCCCTGGCATGGGGCAGGTTGGGTGCAGCTGGCACAGGGCAGCGCCAGACAGCCCTAGGGCCAAAGTTACTGCAACTTGGACAAGCTTACCAGGGCCATTATGCGGTGCTCCCAGCGGAGCAGATACTTACATGGCCAAAGAAGAAGCAGATGGTGTGAGCCCAGACATGCGCATCAAGTCTAAAGTGTACAAGAAGCTTTGGTGGCAGATGGCTTTCGGACGCAAGCAGGAAAAGATAATTGTAAGTGTAGTGCACCCTTCACACCAAGGTAGGTGCTTTGCCCCGTAACCTGCATGCTCAAGCTACAATGCTTGTCTGCTCAGACAGGAGAAATAGTTTTCATGGGTGTTTTGATACTATGCAATCACTGGCAATGATTGTTTGTGACTGGACCCTTTTGTGTCTGTTCGTTCAAACATTGTTGATCATTTGTCTCATTCATTTACTCGCTGAGTGATGCAGTGCAAGCTCGATCTTGCACAGTTTAGGCACACGTGAGGGGTACCTACCTGTGTACCTCATCTCATGTGCATTGTTTTGTAAAGACACGCTCCTCTGCTGAAGTTGTCAAAGCAACAATCCTTGCACTGATATCGTCATTGTCATTGTTGCTACTATGACTGTTAGGGTTGTTGTTTTTTATGTTCCAATTATTTGCAATCGTTTGCTTTGTGATTACACTGTGTTGTACAGATGTCACGCCTTTGCCCCCAGTGACTAACTGTGGTCTGAATGCCTATCTGGGAGTGCAGGGGGCCATGGCTTGCGGGTCAACAGCATCGGCCAAAGCATCCAGCAGGTGATGGTTCAGGGAAGGTGGAACAGACACCTGACAGACTGGTACAGACAGCGCGACGGACAGCAGGCAGTGGTGCTGAGGCTGGCCCATCCAGTATGCCTGGTGTTGGAAGTGCACGCCACGCATTGTGGGAAACCAAACCCAGAGCCCTGGAACAAGGAGATGTATGACACCACCAAACATACCTTTGACTCATGTGGGCTGGTCTGCACTCGGAACCCTGTGGGCAGGGGGGATTGGGGTGAGCCTGCAGGAGGCCCTGTAGGCTGCTTGGTCACAAATGGTGTCTTTGAAGTGAGTCATCGCTACAAGCTGGACACAATCAGAAGAACATTGTTGCTTGCGATGGCTTGCACTTTCTGAACAACCTCAGTCGTTGTTGCCCATCCTGGTGGTCTTTATTGCCCATTTGAGGAATTGTTGCATGCTGCGTTTTGCAGCTGTACCTAGCAAAGGCTAAGAGCATGCGATGGCATCTTGTTCCCTGAGTCTCCCGTGAACTTGCAATGATCAGCTGGCAAACTTCAAATTCTGGCTGAGAAGGCGTGGTCAAGCAACACCATAACCAGTTGCATTTGACAACACACACATTGGAGTCACAGATCTCGCTTTCACAAAGCTGTAAAGTGTAAACTGTTGAAGACGAATAAGCTGGGAGTTCTTGTGTCTACCACCATCGGAAGAAGCAGTGCATGCATTTCATGTCTGAGTATACCCAGCTCAACATGTGTGTGCATTCCTGCAGTACACTGCTGACATGGGCGACCCTAGGTACTTGACGCACCTGGAAGTCGTTGGTGTCCCCCTGTATGACTTCATACCAGTTGCACCAAGGGGCTTGACAGCACAGTCACACAGACATTCTGCTCCTGTTACTGTTAGCTTGATGGCAATGGTTGCAAAACCTCTAGCACTACCACGCAGCCGATGGTGGCTCTCAGAAATACATCAGCGCATATGCAAGCACCACGTAGAGACCATCAGCAGCGTCTCACCAATGACTGGAGAAGAAGGATGCTTGGACTCAGATGAGGAGTCAGGGCACTTGAGTCTGGGTCAGTCATCGTGTGATTACACTGTCTGTGATTGCATTGGTGAATACACAGCATGTTGTCTGAATCATGACCCAGAAGGTGGACACATGGCTGCCGATCTTGACAAGACAATTGGGTCTGTTGGAGGTGACTTTTCGGCAGATAGCAGGGTGGTGAGGAGTGATAAAGGGCCATTTCGAACAGAAGTGTGGTAGATCAAGCAACATTTTCTGAGCTGTACTTCTGAATTGTGAGCTTGACTATGATGCAAATGAGTAATGGGGTCCAAAGACCTAGATCTTTTGTGAATGAGGTAGCACTCCTACACAAAACTCACATGCAGGTTATGCCTAGGAAAGCTGTACAGACACATGTGCACATGTGTTACGGCATTTTGTGTGCCATGCAATTATTGAGTAACACCATTTTCTGTTTGACTGCCCTGCATACAGTCACATACGCCTGCAGTACAGCCACCTTTTCCATCAGGCTTCAACTTCAAAGCAGCTTTTCTGTGTCCTGACCAACCCAACGTGGTAGGCATTTATCTCAAGACTTGTTTTGCACACAAACAATCTGTTTTGGCCAATCCACTTTTGGCTTGGCTTCTGAATTCTGTAGAATTGAATGAGTGTAAGCATGTGGCGTCTTGGCACAGAGCGCCCTCCTTCATCACAGCATCACCACAGTAATGCTGTTGGTGCTCTATTGTCGAATGCGTGGAGCATTGAGTCCTTGGTGTACATCGTTTTGCCAATTATTGTCTTTTGACTCTCCTGATGAGTTCTAAAGACAGAAAATTGATTGATGACTGAACAGACCTTGCATACTGCATGCTTTTCAACATTGTTCCAGTCAATGGCATCGCACAACAAATGCCTAGCAGCACAAGTGCTTAGCACGTACGCATTCAGAACTTTGCAATGGCTGGCCTTCGTCTTGTTCCCTGCATCCCTCGCTTCAGGGTGCTCATCTTGCCTTGAAGGCCATGCTGTGCATTGTAGTAAGCAACTGCCTCCTCATCTGCCAAATCTGGGGGACCAACGTCGATCTGCAGATGAAAAGGAGTGGTGAGCATCTGCATGCAGCCTAGAAGCAGTCAATGCCCACTTCACCTGTAAGCACTTGAGCCTACAAGGCTGCAAAATTGATCATCTGCTTTATTTACACAACGCTACCCAAGAGATGAGTCCCGACCTGCGGTCTACTTTTTGATGTCAGCAGCTCTTGCTCTGGCATGGAGGTACTTGCATGTAGGGCTGGATCACTGGTAGAGCTCTGCAGGACGTCTTCAGGCTCAGGGGGCAGTTGTGCATAAGTAGCAGCATACCTGCATGCATGGAAAACAAGCTTGATCTTTGGGCATCAGCACAGACAGCAGCATTAGCAGACGCACTGGTGCAGCACTATAGATGTCATCATGATGCTGCATGCAATGAAGACCGCCAGATGCCCAACTGCCATTAATGTCAACATTGTACTGTCAACATATGACATGCTGAGACAGGTGGAGCACATGATCAACAAGCACACGTCTCTCCTCATGTGAAGCAGTCGAATAGAATTTGCAGCCAGGGTATCATCAACAGTGTGCATCAAAAATGTCTTTGTGACTGCCAGCCCGGTACAATACTGGGCTTCTCATTAAATCGATGCCGAAAGGCGTAGTCTTTCCTGTTCTTTTCTTTTTTGGATGCACATCTGCCAATCAGCATGGTTGAGTGCATGTGACCGGCCATACCAGTCCTGGAAGTCGTGCACCAGCTCCTGCATGCACTGCTCCACCAGCTTCTGGGTATAGTCAGCCTCAGCCTTCACCATTTGCAGCTCACTGTACTGCTCCCGGTACAGCCCCTTGCTCTGTTGTGAAGGGCTGCTGGGCGCTGCCTCGCTATCAGCTGCCTGACAGGAGCATAGGCACCTTTGCTAGCATGCTTACATCAGCAGACATGACACATGCAAGCGTGTCAACTGCTGAACAGTGTCAAGCTACTGTTGTATGAAGATGCCTTGACCACATGGTGGGTTTGAACAAAGCACTACCAGCATGCATCACAGATACTGAGCAGGCAGATTGGTACCTAATGCTGGTCATGTTTGCACTCATGCAGACCACCAGGTGCAATCAGGTGATATGTTCTCTTTGGGTACAGCATGGTCATAAATGCTGCACTAACACCATGTGTTACAAGACAGCATTTGCTAACACACGTGCACCGCAGGCAAGAGCACCATAATCCAGCCTCCATGCAACCACAGACATGCCGACTGCAGAAGCCCAGAGGGAAGCATAAGTGGCAAAGCACAAGCTCAAATGGGAGCTTGAAGCAAAGGTGAGGCTAAAGCACATTATCAAATGAAAGCTTGAGGCAAGCGTCAGGCCCTGCACATGATCTCATCAAAGCTGCAAGCAAAGGTGAGCCCACCTGGTTCATTGAGGCCGCTTCTTCAGATGCTTTAAGGGCATCTATCTGACGCTTGGTGCCATTGATGGTAAGGGACAGCTCCCGGGCATGCTGCTTGGCCTGCCGCAATTTGCCCTTATTGTCTGCCAACAGCCCTGCCTTCAATGAACCAGCGCCCTGTGCAAAACTCAAAAGCTCTGCCAAACAGTGCTGTATGCACTGAGTGAGAAGACTGTTGCAACAGCAGAGCATGCATGGGCTTGAAACATAGATGCAACAGTAAGCTGTAGCCATGACAAGGACAGTACAACATGGTTGAGACCATTTCTGTGCTCTCTCGTCAAGCCCGTCAAGAGAGAGCAGCTTTCTCTGATCTCTGAATGATGAATGAGACGCTATTGCACGCCATGTGGACTTCCGTAAGTGAACCCTATGCAAGCGGGCTCTATGCATTGTATAATTTGGAAATTGCAAACCTGCTTGTACTGCTCAAAAGCAGCTTGCTGGTCTGGTGGCGCTTGCTGAGATGATGGACTTGCAGGAGTGAAGCCGTTACTGCCTGACACACCTGTAGCACAGCATGATTGCATGTCACCCAGAGGGACAAACAGTCCCCACAGACACCTCTGCTCAGACAGACAGGCAGACAGACAGCCAGCCACTCAGCCTGGACCCAGAGGGACAAACAGTCCCACACACACCTCTGCTCAGACAGACGAGCAGACAGACAGACAGACAGGCAGACAGACAGACAGGCAGACAGCCAGCCTGAACATCTAAGCATCAGTCAGGATAGTAAACAGGCAGCCAGCTGAAAGAAGCTGGGGAAATGCAGAAAGTACGACAGTGATTTGATGTCAATGCAAAAATATATATAGTGTTATTGGATGTACCAGGCTCAGGAGGAGGTGGTGAGGTGGAGGGGGCAGGCACTTGGGTGATGCTGGGGGGCCTGGCATCAGCAGGGGCCATAGGAATACCACTGTGCTCTGTGCCATGCTCCAAGTCACCCACTGCCTCCCCCTGTATGCACCATGTGTCGCTATTTAGTCCTGTAGGATAGAAAGAAACGACTACACCTTTTGTCGTCATTTCAATGAGAAAGCAAGTATTATACCGGGCTGCCCAGGGCTTAGTCCTGTACTGCATGTCAGTATGACTGCACGACGTGACCTCACCCAGCCGCTGCTCAGAGATGATGCTGCTGCTGCTGCACAATGGGACAGCGACAGCGCTTCCAAGACCTATCTTGTTCCATTTGCCCCAGTTGAAAACACAACCAGTGCAGAGAAATGTGTGTTGTTGACAACAGACTTGATACTCTATATTGTTCCATTTGCCCCGGTTGCAAAGACAACCAGTGCAGGAAGAGTGTGTGTTGTTGCCAACCAGACTTGATACTTGCTTGAGCAGCTGGCTTCAGTCTTGACGAGATACCAAGTGCAACTGCATTTTTGGCCAAGCACCACCTGTTCACAAGCTGCAAAATGAAATAACGAAACAGTCACTTTGATCATCATGGTGTTTCCAGATGGGCAAGCAGCAGAGCTAGACCAATTTGAGGAAGCAAGCCTTGCGCTCAACACGGCCAATAGGCAGCAGCTGATGAGAGGAGACTGTTTGAATCCAGATACCTACAGGAGAGTCATTCAATGGATCCAAAGAGGACTGCATTCCAAATCAAATGAACCATGCTTTTGCAGTCACTGCTGTCCATGGCATCAGCTACAGGGACTGGCCAGGCACCAGTCTGTCAGAAGTGATATTCACTGACCTCTATTACGCCGGCATGTGAGGTGGATGTGACAGGTGGTGACTGCTGTGCTGACACGCCCTCCTTTACAGACAGCTGCTCAGCCGCGGGTGCGCTTGCACTCTGTGCGCTGGCTTGAAGGTATAAGGCCTGCAAGACCACAGGCAAAGCAGTGAAGCTTTGCAAGCAGTATGTATGCAGTATGTAAGCAGCATGTAAGCAGCATGCAAGCAGCATATAAGCAGCATGCACGCCGGCTGTGTCTGTAGTGTGGTTGTCACGCTGGGCACTGATGCTGCCTGCAAGTATGCCCCTCGTCACTGTGTCTAGACTGCCAGCTGCTGCCACATTGCTGAGCAGCAGGGCAGACACAGAAAACAGCACAGATCAAGTACGGGAGCAAACTGCTTGGCAGTGTACCTTGGCAGCAATCAGCACCTCCTTCATGTGACGTAAGCTGATGAGCTGCAGAGGCGCAATGGAATCAGGGCTGTCCTCTGACTGCAGGAAGGCCTGCACTTGAGCAGACACTTCAGCCTTCTGAGCATCAGTGTACTGGCCGTATGTGATCTGGTGTCGCTCTGTGAGGCTGTCATGCATGGCTAGCTCCTGCTGCAGCTCAGCTATGTCCTGCTCATACTTCCTGATGATGGCTGTTGGCTCCTTACGTACATTGACTATGAAGTCGTTTGCCACGCAGCGCATGCGCTGTGCAAACCTGCATGCACCCAAAAGCAGACATCAGACAGATGGCAAGTGTCTGTGGCTCCTTCCGTGTGTTGACCGATGATCCCAAGATGTGTGGAATTGGGGGCAGAACACACAAAGAACTTCAGAATTTATTGTCATTGTACATGTGCAGCAGCTGCATGAGATAATTACCTCAGCCAATGCCTTGAACATGTATGATGAGAGTTGCAGGCGAGATGGAGTCCCTCTGATGCAATGTCATGTGTCATACCATCCACACACATGAACATTGATCTCACCCATTTCACAGGCTAAACAGAGATTCTGTCTGTATTCTCACAAAACAGAAAGAACTGCCAGATCTTCTTCTAGTTGTCAATCCCATCAAACAGACATTGATCAGCTGTGTAGGGTGACGGCACAAGGTCAAGCAGACCTGCAGGTGCAGCTTGTTGATCCCATTGAACAGACATTGGTCAGCTGTGTAGGGTCATGTTCAAGGGTCTGTAGCAGGGACACTGAGCTGTAAGGCATCTAATGCGCAATGTGGGATTTTGGCCTAAAACACAGTGATCAGTTGTGTAGGGTGATGGTGAAGGGTGAAGCAGACCTGCAGGTGGAGGTGGTTTCTTCCAGCTGGGCAGCCTCACCCCAGATGCAGGCCAGCATGAGGGTCTTGCAGTTGCCCCCCAGGGAGTCCTTCAGCACGTGTGTCAGCTTGGAGGAGCGGTAGGGAATGTGATCCCGGCCTCGCACAGACAGCGCTACAATCACCTGCAGGCCAGTGCCTTTGATCACCTCACGTGGGAGTGCATACTGGTCGTGCTGCAACTCGACTCTGCTATGGGCATAGCCTGTGCAATTGAAGAGCCTGACTTGCGCAACTGTGTCCTGCAGGCTGAGCGCTGTCCGGATTGTGGGTCTGTTCGATGTAATCTGGTGCGCATTGGAAACATGGCAGCTGCTGTGTGAACAGCTGGAAAAGAAAGGGCTTCACTTGTGACTGTCTGCATGCCATGCCATGCCATGCTGCTTAGATGATGAAGTAACAAGTGGATTGCAGCGATGTAATGTGGGGTGCAAGTGGATGGCAGTCCTGGGATCTCAAAGTGTTGCTCAGCACAGGCTTGGTAAGCTGGCCAATGACAGCATTAGGCCACTCAGGTGCCATTGACAAGACACTGCTACCAGCTGGGGGCAGCATCTCAGCACAGCATGCACCCCACTCTGATGTGTAGCACCTGTTCAAGGAAGCTGAGGGACTTGTTGATCTGTTGAGCTTCCTTGAGAACAGTGCCCTCAGACTTGGTCTTGCTGATGCGCTCTGAACCTGCCAGGTCCACCAGGTTGAGCTTAGAGACGATGACCTCATCCCCCTCAGCGCCTGTGCTGCGCTCCAGCATGATACTGAAGATGGTGTGAGACCTGGAGGACTCCCTGTTGAGCTGATGCTCAGCCACCATGCGGTTGGCTGTTCCCTGTCACAGGAAGCAGGGCCAATGGGTGTGGGGCAACATCTAGTCGCGGATGCTGCTGAGCATGATGCAACTCTTGGGCATCTTCAACTGGAGCTGGTGGTCAGGCACCATTGATTCCTCACGCACAGATGTATATAGGCCAAACAGAACAAGTTGAGCAACGCTATGACGTGCACAGCCTAAGGCAATGGCGGTATACTCAGATGTGCTCTGCTTTCCCTGCCAACCCTCTGTGTTGACCATGACACAAAGAGATCATTATATTGCTGCCAGCGTCATCAAACAAATTGTTGTACACAAACATCATGGCATACAAGCGAGGTGAAGGAGCAACACGTGACAGCAGCCGTGACAAATGACGCATCTATTGAGACAATTTTCTGATGTTTGGCTGGACTAGCCCATGCTGCTTGTATAGCAGGGACTGTAAAAGTGCATCAGCAGGAGCATAGAAAAAAAAGAGGAGAAAAGACTATGCCTTCCGGCGTCAACTTAATGTGAAGCCAAGTATCATACCTGGCTGCTCAGGTGCATCAGCAGGACCGTGCTGCATGGTCAACAGGGTACATGGTGGCAGTAAGACACCATGACGAGCAGCAACCAAGTAGCCTGTGAAGGGCTTGCATCTCACCTCAAAAAGATACTGAAGAGCCTCTGCCTCAGTGCTGACCAAGGGAGCCGCAAGGCCCTTGATGATGACTCTGTCTTTACTGTCTTCAATCACGGCAATATCTGATGGCTGAGTGCTGATGTCCAGCAAGTCATAGCACTGCTCATTGTAGATTTCCAGGTAGCTGACCCGTACAGTGCAGGTTGACTGCAGGTGCTTTTTCAGGCCTGCAAAGACCTGAGACCACAACATTGTTGAGTGCTTTCAGACAGAGGCCGCTTCATGCGCGGGCCTGAGCATCTCCTGCCAAGCTAAGCTGGTAGAAGTGCTCATATGCAAATGCTGATATTGCTCTTGCATTTGCCTTGTGTGCAACAGCGCATGTTTCGAAGCCTGTACCTTATGGACACTCCTTGGTATGAGGCCACGCTGCTTGTAATCAGCTTTCCCTCCAGTCATGGTGTATGTCTTGCCTGCTCCTGTTTGGCCATATGCCAGAATAGTGGCGTTACAACCATCCAGGACTGTATCCACAAGATCATCTGCGCAGGCCTGTAGCATAGCAGCAGAGCCACTGGGACAGGACTACACTAGGACATTATCATGGGCTGCATGAAGCTGCAGTGCATGTGTAAGACTGTATGTTTTGGTTTGGGCTAAAAGCATATTTGCAGCTGGCAGCCTGACCTGGTAAACCTCGTCCTGGCTTGCATTTTCTAGCACGTTGTCAAAGGTGAACTGCACCGCAAAGTAAGTTCGTAAAGCCCTGTCCATGCACAGGGATGTCACTGACCATTCTGTTCATACGATAGGCAGGTTGTGTGCAGTTGAAGTTCACGCTCCCTTCTCCTGCATTGGCTATACTCAAGCTTGCGGGAGATTCCTGGCAGCACACCTGATACTCTTGCCCCTTCTGTTTGGGGTCTTTCACGCTCAGAGACTGCAAAGCGCAACAAGCAGGGTGTATCTGCTCTCAACAAGCTAGATGTTGTTAGGCCGACAAGCTCGATGCAGAGAGCTAGGCAGGCATACCTTGTTTCCCGGGACGATGCACTGTGATTCCGCTGGCTTAGCAGTCGGTCTAGCCCGCAAGACTACCTGTATGGTCTTTTTCACCATGTCAGCAAGTGTGGGCGGGCAGCACGTTCGTCAAATCGGCAAGAGAAATGCGTGATATGACTCCGTCTACGGTATCTCCGCACTTGATCTGCTCGAACTAGTACAACAGTCCATCAGCACAAACTTTCACCTGATCCCGTTTTCCCCCCACCTGCAGCCAGCAGAAGCTTGACCTACGCTGTTACGTAGCGTCGTATACGGTGCTACGGTGTCACGACCTGTCAGTGTTATGCAGTGACTTTTGTGGTGAGCAGCGCTGAGCAGAGGTGTTGTGGCTTTTGTGGGACACCAACAGCTCATGTGCACATCGATCATAGTATTCTACTAACAACCACCTGCTCGTAAGGATGGTCCTTGCCACATGAAGTTGTGACAACACAACACGATATGGACGACTCGAATAGTGTTCAAAGCGTGTCAGTCATGGATGTAGACAGGTCACCGTTCGCAGCTCCAGCACAAAGTCTTACGGACGGAGTCAGTTCTGGTGAGGCTATGCAGCCTTCTCGAGCTGCTTCCCCTGGCAGCTTGCCTCAAACACTGTCACGTCCAACAAGTGGTTCGGCCTTCCGAAGCCCCGCTAGCTGGTTCAATCGTACCACCAGCTCTACTACTGGCAACAACCCCAAGCACAGTCTCTTGGCTATGGTGCCCTCTCAGCCTTTAAGCAGACCTACAGCGTCAGCTCCTCCCTCCCCTGCAAGCCACCTGCAGCCTCCTACCATCCCTGCACTAGACGACTTGAAGCAGACAGAGGAGTTTAGCACCTTGGCAGCAGCTCCTGTAAGCTCAACAGCTCCAGTGAGTCCAGTATCAGCAGCAGCACAGCCTGCTGGTCAGGATCAGGATCAGAACCCAGAGTCAGACAGCAAAGTTGATGCTGTCAAGCAGGAGGGTGCAGAACCTTCTGCAAGCAAGAAAGCAAAAAGGGACAAGCGTCTGCGCAAAACTGAAGCAAACATGCGCTGGCAGCTTATGCGCAAGCTAGCTGACATTAGTGCTGATGTTGAGCTGCTGAACCACGAGGTATGATCTGCAGCTCACTTGCCTGCTGCATTCCATTGCTGATGCTGATGTGTTGACGTAGAACTACGCTGTGCTGCCTCAACACCGTGTTGCTGACACCTTTGTACCTTGGTTCTGTATTATCGCCGCAATCCTGTCACAGCCTTTGTGCAGTCAACAATGCGATTTGAGGTTGCTTCTCAGAATCACGACCAAGCATAATTTTGGTTGCTGTTGGTGCATGCTGTAAGCTTACTGAGCATGACATGTGCAAAAGCACCATGTGTCAACATGCAACTGCAGGTCACACGCATACGCTATGAGCAGAGCACTGCTGTGCTGGCGGAAGAACAAAGGGATCTGTCCGAACAGGAAGAGCAGCAATTAGACGTCCTGCACCAGAAGCGTTCAGCAGACTTGGTACTGCGTCAATGCGCCACCTGTCTCAAGTCAGTCACAGCTCATAAGGTGGGCTCCTTTTTGTTCACTCAGCCCAGCAAATCTTGTGCTTATTCTGTGGTGTGATGTCACATGTCTCTGACCATGCTGTTTCTCTGTGGGCTTGCTGCAGCAAGCTGCATCACCTGTCTGCTTGAGTTGCATCAATCATTCCAGCGCCTGTATGTATACTGTGCTAGAGAACCTGCATGGCATTACTGCCAGCGACGCACCAGGATCGGCATGGCATGCTTAAAAGTGGCTTTGCTTATTTGCTTTCTGCTTTATGTGGAGCTGTGTGGTGCGTCCATTGTCAAGCAGCCTGCATGCTGTCATGCAGTGGGCATTCCCATTTGCAAAGCCAGTGGACATCAACCTGTTCAAGGACTACCCAAACATCATTGCAAACCCAATGGATTTTGCCACCATCAAAGCAAACATGGAAGGTGGGGTGTACAAGGAGCCTCAGCAGTTTTATGATGGCATGAAGCTTGTGTTTAACAATGCCAGAAGGTACAACCCACCAGGCTCAGATGTCAACCTGATGGCCAGTGGTGTGGAGGTGAGCATGTGTATGATCAGGGTCATACCACTATGCATGTCTGTGCCTGTGTCACACCCATTATGACTGTCATTTATCATTTCACTCATTACCTGCCTGCTTGCCTAGCAAAAGGCCTGCTGTGGCTCATTGCGACAATTCAAGTGCGACTTGCACAGAGCGCATGCAAGTCGCGCAATGTGTATGTTTATCAGGCAGCGGCATCAACACCTTTCTGTTGCAGGAGAAGTTTGAGGAACGGTGGCAAGCATTGCTGGCACCCAAACTGGCCGAGGAGCAGACGCATACACGCACAGATGCAGCAGCTGTCAGAAAGCAGCGCTTGGATCGTGCACAGGTAGACTCACCACAAAGTTGAGCTGCCTCAGAAAAAGCATGCAGAAGTGCATAGGGCCAGCCTATTATGCAGTCACTGGTGTCACCAGCTTGTAGTTTGCTACTCCCTCGCACTGTGGCGTTATAGACAGTCATGCTCTGTGAGGTCATACGTCACAACAAATGCAGGACATCTTCAGCATGCATTTATGTGCAGAAACTATCTTTTCGACTTTACAACCACCAAATAGTGATTCAGGCTGTGGGCAATGTGCAGGCACGGCTGGCATCAGAGCTAGAGCAGCACCGGGTGCGGCTTTTGAGTGTGTTTGACAACCTGCATAGCCGCATCATGGATGCCAAGACCCTGGCAGCTGCTGCTTGCAAGCCAGTTTCACAGCAAGACAAGGTCAGCTCTCATTTTGGCCTCTGTTTCACTTGTTCATGCACGTGTTTGTGCACTTCTGGACTGCACAACGCACTTTTTTGGCAAGTCTTGGTCTCTTTTCGTCAGACTGTTCTTGCTGCTGTGGCCGTGACATCACTGTACCCCCTGCTTTGCCCGTCAGGACAGCTGGCAAACAGCCTTCCAAATCAACAGTCCATCAGAATCATTTTCTTCAGCAGCATCAGTAGGAGCTACAGTTAACCAGATCCATGATCAGATCCATGACTCTAGCACCAGATTGCTAGACATACATGCTGCAACAATCTCTGTTTACAAACATGCTTGTTGAGTTTGGTTAACAACTGTTTACACAAACATGGTTGTCAAGTTTCATCATGAAACAAGACCTAAAACATCTTTGCAGCGTAGAAACGCGTTTTAACTGTCCCCAAGCGTTTCTGAGTTTAGATTTCCAGTGTAGGGATGACATTTCTGAATTAAAACAGACATTTCGGGATTGAAAAGAGCTAAACAGCGTTGCTTCCACAGGAAGCCCTGCTACCAGCTCTGGAGGCCCTGAGCCCTGATCAGTTTGAGTGGGCCATGTCACTGGTGCATGCCCGCTACCCGGGCCTGCCTACAGGTCCTGGGGAGGAGATGCAGTTTGACATCACCTGCCTCGACTCTCTGGCTCTGCGCCAGCTCATGGACCTCACTCAAGCCTGCGCAAGAGCTGCCAAGGTCACTTGCTGTATGCTGTGGATGCTTTCAATGTTTACGTTGTATCTGTGTGCCAGTAAGATGCTTGGATTGTGTATATCTGAGGTAAACAACGTCCGCAATCAGCTGCTGTGTATTTGGCTGATGGCGTATGCCTAGCAAAGTGATTCAAGGTACTGGAAAAAGACAAACAGTACCCAGGAAACGATGCATGTACAGCAGCTGATCGCGGACGTTTTTTGGGTACTAGTTGTCTTTCCCAGTACCTTGTATCACTTTGCTAGGCATACGCCATCAGCCACATGCTTGACAGCGTGTAGCAACATGTCTGTACAAGTGTCTTGTAGGGTCAGTCAGAGATACGTCTTGCATGCCAGCCTTGCTGAAGGCTCTCACCACAGGCCGACAAGTCACCTGTCAATCTGATGTGCGCAGATGGCTGAGGGTGGCGAGGTTCAGGTCACCTGGCCAGCAAACCCAGTTGGGGTTGGTTCACGGGGCCACAAGCCAGCCCCCAATAAGCGAGCCAGACGCAGCCCCACGCCCCCCACCCCCCTGTCAGCCCACCCCACAGCCTCTGCTCCCCCTACCTTCACGGCCGCACCTCAGTCAGTGCTTCTACCTACTCAGGTCTCTCAAGGTCAGGCTCACTTGCCAACACAGACATCAGGACTCAGTCAACTACAGACCAGCAGCGTACATGCACAGCAGCCCCCTGCAATGCAAACAGGGACTGCACCACTTGCAACCATGACCCTCTCACTAGGTAGTGCTGCTGTGGTAAGTCAGCTGCCACAGGCAGCAGCACCACAGACCGGCAATGTGGTTGCCCTTCAAGGCGCCCATCCTTCAGGCCTGCGCCAGCTTCCAGCTGGCATACAGACAGTCAGGCAGCCGCAGGTTGAGTCAGTCAGGCCTGAGCACATCACCCAACCAGCTGGCCCTGTACCTGCTGACACTGTTGCACAACAGAGTTCACAAGCGGTGACCGCCCCTGTCAGTCATGAGCCTTCAAGGAAGGCGTTGCTGCCATCTGCTGCCCAGCCACAGCTTCATGCCGGAGCAGGGTCATCAGCATCTGCGCAGCAAGCTCCCTCAGCACAGGCAAGCCATGCTGATAATGCCTTCCTCAGCAGGCAAGGGGCTGCTGCAAATGCGGCTGATGATCAGGCTATGACTCAGCCCATTTCTGGGGCTAGGGGTATCCCATCAGGGGCCATGGACATTGACTCCCACGGTGAATGTTCTGACGCTCTGTTCACGGCTTATCAGCTAGACCTTGAAAATGCACTTGCATCTGTTCCTTGCTTGCTGAGTCACCACAGCACTAGACAAACCAGCAGCTGATCTGTGTCCTTATAGATGCTTTTGTACACCTTTTGATGCACTGTGCTCTGACTGTAGCGTGTCAACCATATACGATGCTTGTTTGTTCTATGCATTGCGTCGGGCTGAGATAGCCAGACAGCAAACACCAAGCACCAATTACTATTATAGCCCATCAACAAGTTTAACAACCTTACAAAGCTCCTGTGTGCAATCTCAACTGCTCCCCCCACCATTGTACACTGCCAGGTTCTGGCTGCATTGTATCCTCTGATCAGACCAGACTCTGCTTCCTTGCAGGCCTCATAGACGCTGAAGCAGCTGCCAGCGCAGCTGCAAGCCAGCCGCAACACAGTAGCCACCCAATGCCTGATAATGCTCAGCAACAGCTGGCAAGTCAGGCCTTGCCTAGTCAGCCTCCAAGTCAGGCCTTGCCTAGTCTGGCCTTGCCTAGTCAGCCTCCAAGTCAGGCCTTGCCTAGTCAGGCCTTGCGTAGTCAGCCTCCACACCAGACCACCAGCTTCTCACAGCCTGCTATCAGTCTGGTCAAGTCCCCACTTCATTCCACTGATGCTGAACCACAACTGCAGCAGCTGGTCCCCCAGCCTACTGATCCACTGCCTGTCGTCCAGAGCCAGGCTCAGCAGGAAGGCCAGCATGTCATGAATGTTGACAGCAGCCAGCAAGGTGTGCAGAACCTCAGCTGTGAAGCCCAAGAGGCGTCGATCCTAGGGCAGCCTGGCGCAGCAGACCCCAAGCTGGCGTCTGACGAGCTTCCACGTGTTGATGCGCCTGGCAGTGTTTCTCCAAGCGTTGATCAGCAGCAGCAGCAGCAGCGCCAGCAACAGCAACAGGAACAGCAGTTTCAATCTGAGCCAGACGCATTGGCAGAGTGTGAGCCTGGTGTTGAGCGGCAGTCTCAGGGTGACGCGCTGCAGGAGCAAATACAAGATAAGATAGGCGCTGCATCTGCTGTGCAAGAAGCCAAGTCAGCACAAGCACAGGTGTCAGCTGCTGAGGGCACTCATGGCTCCACTGCTGACAGCGATGCTGCTGACAGTGAGGATGACAGTGCTGAGGGCAGACCAATGCAAGAGGAACGGGAGGCGTCACCAGCACCAGCTGAAGCAAGAAGAAGTGCACAGCCATCTCGCAGGCGGCCGGCAGCCCAACGGCGGTCTTCCCCGACCCCCCTGGCAAGCAGGGCTGCTGGGGGGTCATCATCCGGCAGGAAGGCTCCTGGCAAACGTGGCACTGGTAGAGGCCGGGCGGCAACACCAGCTGCAAGAGCTGCTGCTGTGCAAAAGCCTAGAAGATCGACCTCTAGAAGCACTGCTGGCAAGCGGCGTAGATCGCCGTCATGAGTGTTTTGTAGCAACACACCACGTCAACTAGCTGTTCAGCAGTCATGTTCCCTCAAGCACAAGTCAGGCTACACTAGAGACCACACTGGGTTTTGTGAAATGTGGTCTTGCATAGGTCAGCGCTTTGATTGGCAGCAAGTTTGTACAGCAATCATCTCTTGCTGTCAATGAATGTATGTAAGCTGCAAGTGGGGCGGGAATTGTTGTGTACAATGCACTGCTCTGTGTGCCAGCATTTATCATTGCTATAATTGCTTTTCTTCGAATGTGTATTTTGTAGCACCTGTCAACTGTGCCTTCAGGCCGTTGATCATCTTGCACTGTCACAGGTTTTAAGCCCAAAGTTCTGTGTAAGCCTGAGCACAAGCAGACTGGCCTTTTTGAGCCCGTGCAGCCTCTGCCTCTGGAGCACAGTGTGTCATCATCACTCGAAAGTACAATAGGTCCCATGAGTGGCTTTGCATTCCATTTAGGTGCTATTTAATCTTGGACTGCGGAGTATTGCTTGTTGCGTTGCGGCTTGACATGTCCTGACCTGTTCAGTCTTTACGTTGCCATGGTACAAGCACAAGTGTACATGGTATACCGGGCAAAGATGCCACGAGGTGTCACACAGCATTCAACAGTGTTAAACTTGGTAACAATCTGAAAGCGAGAGCATTTTGACCGTTACCGGTATTCTTGTAGAAGCACAAACAAATTTAAAGCTTAGAAGGTCGCAACCTGCAGGGGATAAGAGTTGTATTTGAGTGTAGACAAAGACTTGCCGAGATACAAAGGGATGAAAAGCTAACAAGGGTTCAATTCGCCAAAGGTAGTTGGCATTCAGATCATGAGGGACATTACCTTAAGGAAAGCTACAAGGCATACTAGACCAGCTTAGCTTCAGTAGTGTCATGTCTTGCAACAAAAATAGGTGAAGGATAGCTAAGAAGGGTTCAGATTGCCAAGAGTAAGTACTATGCTTGTAGTGTGTTGCGTGCCAGCTGTTGAGATTAGTATGCATGATCACAACAATTGCATGAGAACAACAAAGGCTGGCTCCACATCTACGACTAAGTTTGTACATCATCTTCCAAAGGATGGGCTCCCCTTATCTCAGTCTATGCCCATCAGATGTGTGACCAGAAAATGCATTTGTGCATCTGTACAATATAGGGCTGGCCACTGTACAAGACCAGTCATTGCCCTCAAGAATAGCTGTATGTATAGTGCTGCCAGCATTTCTGCTTCTGATTCCCCACTTTAGTATGACCGGTCCTTCTTTTTCAGCCCAAAGAAGTTGGTGTCCTTCTTGTTATACTCCTCATAGGGTTTCTTGCTGGGAGTAGGAGGAACAAGACCCTGGGAGTAGTCAGGAATGCTACTCTGCTGACTCACTGAAGAAGACTTGCTGCTGTTCTTCCTGCCTGATGATGCCAGCTCAACCTGCTGCTGTGCATAGTACGCATCTTCTTCAGCCTGTCTGGCCTGCATCTGCTGCTGCTGCTGTTGCAGCTTCTCCTGCTTCTGCTGCTGGGACTGCTCCTGCTGCTTGTCGGCTTGCAGCAGAGAGTCTCGGAAGGCAATGTAGCGCGCTTTCTTCTCCTCTCTGAGTGCGTGAAATCCATACTCAAGCACAGTCTTCCTGCAGCAGTCAGCAAAACAGGTAAACAGCATGACCATGAAGATGCATCAGCGTACACGGGTGCAATAAATGCATGCTCCATGCTCAAGGTATGACTTCTAAGGCGCCTCCAGATGTATGGCCTCCAAGCAACAGCATGACAATGCGGCGACGGACCATTGCAGTGCAGTCAGAACACTGACGCATGCATTCTTTCTTTCTGCTGCTAAGCACGCATGAGAAGAGGCATACAAAAACAGCATGTGCATTGATACCAAAGCTCATGGGGATACAGAAACATGACTTGTCCTGAAAACTGCTCATTTTACGATAAAGAACCCAACTGAGAAATGCGGAGACCATTCAAGGATTGTCCTGAAGGAAGTATCTCAATCATACATGGTGACTGGGCTGAATGGACAAACGAATGCTTGAATGGCTTTAGACAAAACAAGAAAACCAAATCAGAATTGGGTTTGAGCTCTGCAACTCTGTGCTCTGACGCCCAGGAAGAAGGATGAAGCAGGCTGACCAAAAAACTACGGTCGTAGATCGTTTATATTGGTTTGCCTCTGTAATGTCGTGCTACTGAGCATTGTTTGCATTGGGACAATAATGAGTGACATGGCACAATACTGCCCACAACACATCCCTTGCTGGTGGCATACCACTGAATAATCTGCCAACCCCACATAAGCTGAGGTCAGCCCATTGACGATGCAGATGTGTGTAGTCAGAGTGCAGCAAGTACCTGAAGAAGACAGCATCAGAGTGCTCCTTCCTCAAAGGCAGGCAGGTGCCCCAAGGGTAGTGGCGCAAGGGCATGTCATCCCCTTCTACATCATCAGTTTCCCTACTGCCCACCACAGCGAAAGGCAGCGGGTTGCCAGCAGCCTCAGCTGCCTCAATCACCTCCTCAGGGAACTTGAACACCTCAATAGCTTCTGATGCGCCCTCAGCTGCATTCAGCAAACATCTTGTGACAATGCATGCATCAAATGCTTGCTGCATGTGCTGATAGCTGGTGTCCAGCAGCAAGTACATTCATCACTCCGATCTGGCATTCAGCTTTTATTTGCTTGGTGCAGAGGCTGGCTGCCTCTCAAGCAGACTATCAATGGGAGCATAGCTTATGCGCAAAACAGTTTGTGCAGTGCAGTAGATGATGACAGTATGTACATGCATAACAGCAGCTGAGCCCAGACTACTTGATGCACAGAAACCAGCTGCCAACAAGAGGGTTGCGGACAATTCATGACCCGAGATTACAGCACACTCGGAGGCTGAGTCAGCAGGATACCTGATGAGTAGTTGGGCTTCGCAAGAGAGGCGTTGATGTGATTCCTGAAGCTCTGACGCTCCTCAGTGGTCATGCAGTCAGCCTTGGCAATGACAGGGATGACTGGCACCACCTTACTAATGCTGGCCATGAACTTGAGGTCGCGAGGCTTGAGTTGGTGAGGGCTGATGAAGTAAATGCATGCATCATACATGTGCTTGAACTCAAGCTCCTCCAGGAGAATGCCCTGAGTCTCATTGCACTGGTGGATGTTCTGCTGGCGAACCAGGGCCAGAATCTCACTGACATAGCTGTCACTGTTTTCATATGCCATGTCATCACCGTACCTGTATGAGCAAGGCAGTCGGTCAAAAGAACATTGTGAGCAGGACGGTTGCATTGAGTAGGATGTGGTGAGTGCAATTCCTACAAAGGTGCATGTGAACTGTGCAAGGCCATGCACACAGCCTGACTGTGTGAGTGTGTGTGCGCGTGACCAGCAACAGAGGCCTTGTCATCAAGTAATCATGCTGTTGCCCATGCACCTGTTGCCTGTAGTCTGTACCATGCATTGTGGCACATGCAGCAGGATGCATCTCAAGTGCTGTCAGCAAAACAATATTGAGGCGGGCAGTAGGGGTGGGGGGTCATGGCGACCGTTGGCATCCTTTAGAGGTTCCTTAGAGGGTTGAGGGGTCTGCTCAGGGGCCAGGGTAGGGGCAGGAGCTGGGGCGACTGGCAACCTTAATAGCCTGCAGGACAGCAATGCTGCATTAGTCTCGGGAAGATTTGGGGTGACAGATGATGGACGTGTGAAACCAAAACAGCATGGTCAATGCCATCAGGAGTGGCAGGACAGACTTAGCAAAGCAACCGCTTTGACTGCAAGAGGAACATCAGTGACACCGCATCTGGCTAATGTGATGTGTCAAAACACGGTGGGGAGGGGGGGGGGTGGGGTTGGTAACATTTCCACTCTCTTGAAACGCTTTTCTTTCTTTTGGCTCCTCTCAAACAGCACTGACAGGGACTTGATCTTCCCAAAAAGCATCAAACACACAATGAAAGCAAACCAGAGGTCACCACAGGGCAGTCTGCAAGTTGAGCAGCAAGCATTTCATCTGTCATTCATGAATCCTGATCAATAAGAAACCCAGCATGTGCAGTTTGCTACACTGCCCAAATGCCCTTTGGTGATGTGACAAAAGCAAAGACAACAGTCGCGACAGGCTCACTACAGAGCTGACCTGAGCTGATTGGCTGCAGCCTGTGTCCTCTCTTGTACAGCACGCACATCTCCACCACGTGCACCTGTGTGTGCGTCCCTGCCTGATTGCTGCTGCCTTGGGTCCAGACGAAGCAAACGCAGACCGGGAGCATGGGGGTGGTTCAGAGGCAGCCTGCTACTGCCTGTGCTTCCTTCTAATACCATGTTCTGTGCATCAGCTGACCTGTCATGACCACACAATGCCCTGCTTACAAAGCAGAACCAGTTGTGGATTTGACCGCGGACATGGCGAGTCTGTAATACAAGTGTTGGATTATTGGTATCTACAGGACTGATATGCAGCGTGGTGCTTGCCTCAGTGACAATACACTCTTGGGTGATGAAAGAAAGCCTGCTGTATGGCCTTCTGACTTGGGTTGAGGAAAAGCTAACGCCTACCTTGCTGATGCAAGAGCAAAGACGGCCATAGATTTGAATCAATGACTTCATAAGAGTTGCGTGCGAATGTCAGGTTGATCAGCCTGACGGTGTGAGACATCCTCCTCTCTATCAAGGCTTTGGCATATAGTCGAATTGATAGGATGCCCCATTGAGGTGAAGGATGCCCCATTGAGACGGCAGCCAGCTTGTGCAAACAAAACAGAGGGTTTGCGATACCGCAACAGCATTTGCACATACTAAAGGCATGCACATACCAACAATGCTGCAAGCAACTGCATCAACAGTTGAAGCCAAGCTGATCTGTACACAGTAATCCAGCTTCCAGGCTGCTTAATACATGCTGTCTTTCACAACAAGGTGGTACCTGGCCTGGTGTCTCTGGCCTGTCAGCCTACCAGGGGTGCCTCCTATGCCCATGTGGGGCTGCCGGTCCCTTTCAGTCAGACCCTCTCTGCCGTTTGGTAGGCCCCTGTCCAGACGCATGGCTCTCAGCAGCTGCGATGCACTCTGAGCAGGCCCGCCTACAAGCCCCACATGGCGTTCATACTTTTGGTCATTAAGGAGAAACTATATGAAGAGGGCTGTGTCTCATTGTGATGAGCCAGGGTCCAGGCTGGGTCTTGACACCATGTCACACTGCTATGCCAATACAGAAAGCATCATCTGAGGTGTGTCAAGCTTAACGAGAGCAGCATCTATGCAACATGTCAAGTTTCTGTTGCATAGGAAGGGTATTGCAGACATTCCAAGTGGGCAACAGTGCGACTGACTTGTATTGAGCCACAGACAGGACCACAAGTGATAAATGCTTGAGTGCAAAGCGCTTGACTACCCACATATAGTACACTGATAGCACATGAACATTGCAGCCAAGAAGACCACCGCATATGCAAAGTCAGTGATACAGGCTCATGCTGACAGCACTAGCAGGCAGCATACAATAAAAATCCTCCTTAGACCATCATAGTTTGTTTGTCACTAAAAAGAGTATGACGCAGGTCCAAGTTGAGTGGCACAGGCTCACGCTAACAGCACTAGCAGGCAGCGCACAACGATCATAGTTTGTTTGTCACTAAACAGAGTATTGCATGTCCAAGTTGAGTGGCACAGGCTCATGCTAACAGCACTAGCAGGCAGCGCATAACACAATCCTCCTCAGACCATCATAGGTTGTTTGTCACTAGAAAGAGTATTGCATGTCCAAGTTGAGTGGCACAGGCTGGAGCTGACAGCACTAACAGGCAAATGAGGAAAATCCCGACCTGCAGTCATAGCCTTAGGGACTGGTGCCCACAGCTTGAGGATGTCACCAATGGTCTGCACCGGCGCAGCTGCCTCAGCCCTACTTTGCGAGCCAGCAGGCAACCTAGCAGCAGCTGGCACGGCAGCTGCTACGTCACCACCCTGCCTATTGGCCTCTGCTAGCAGGGAGGGCAACAGGGCTGCCCATGCCTGCTCCAACCCTTGTCTGGGGCTGGGCCCTGCAGCCTGATGAGGCTCTGCTGAGGTTGATGGCTGCCTTGACAGAGTAGGTGGCGGAGGGACCACAGCAGAGGACTGCTTTGACAACGGCAGTGGCATACCAGAAGACTGCCGGGAGTGAGGTGCTGCCACCGCTGAGGTCTGCCGGGATGGTGGCAATCCCACCGCTGAAGGCTGCCATGACAGTGGTGGCACAGCTGCTGAGGCTTGTCTAGATGGCAGCTGTACTGCTGATGACAGCTGCCTGGATGGTGGCCGCACTGCAGCAGATGGCTGCCTGGAAAGCAGAGGTGCCGCAGCAGAGTTCTGCCTAGAAGGTGCTGCTGCAGCTGTGGCAGGTCCCGGCCATGACAGAGATGGTGCCACAGTAGTCAGTTCCTGACCACACTGTGCTTCCACAGCTGTGGACATGTCGTCTGCCAGTATGAACGGCTGCCTGGACATTGGTGCTGCTACTGGTGCAGCTGTGGCCACAGTTGACACTTGAGGCTGTAGCACCAAGCTAACACTGCCTGGCTGTGCTGACTGAAGGCTTCTGTCCAATGACTGAGATGCTGTTACTCCATCTGGTAAGTGACCTGATGCTGAAGCACCACTGCTGTGGGTTGATGTCCCTGCAGGCTGCTCAGCAAGAGGAAGAGTAGCAGCAGACTGAGCTGCAGCAAATGGGCTTTGGTCCAAGGCCTGGGAGCCAGCCTGTGACTGAAGCCACAGCTGTGGTGGCGGCTGAGCAGAAGCTGAGAAGGTGAGCTGGCGAGGGCGGAGCCCGAGCTTGATCTGCCCATCCACCTGGAACGTCATCATGTCTCCTGCACCTGCAGGCGCAGCTTCTGCCAGCAGCCCAGTCAGAGCAGGCTGCTGCAACAGAGGCTCAGAGCTGTGCTGTGTCATGATCTGGGAAGGCAGATCCTGATCTGAGACATCAGAAAGGCCTGCCAGCTGTGCTGGGCTGGTCTGCTCAGATGGCAGGACAATGGCGGAGGTATGGGTGGGAGACGACATTGCAGTCATGGCTAGTGGCCCATGAGCTTCCAACAGGTCTGACAGCACCAGATCTCCATAATGCGGCTCGGTGGCAGGTGGGGCTGTTTGTGCTTTGAGGGCATCCCCAAAGGAGAGCTCCTGCCCTAGTTCAGGATGCCCTGCCGCTGTCACAAGCTCCTGTGACACAACCTCTGTTGGTGGCTCAGGCTGGTCTGAGGTTTGAGTCTCCTCCTCTCGGTACTCGGTGGTCTGAGTCTCAGCTGTCTTCTTGCCTGAGCGTCTGAACAGGCTGCCAGTGAGCTTGCTGATAGCACCTGCCTTGACAGCGTCTGGATTGGACTTCTTGCCTTTCTTGCGCATGGCGTCAGCAATTGCCAGCTCAGCTGCTAGGTCGGCTTCTGACATGGGTGCAGGAGCAGCCGGCTCAGCAGCTGTTGCACTGAGGTCTTGCACAGGCTGAGACCAGTCATGATACAGGGGCTCTTCTTGCTGTTGAGGGCCCTGCACCACTACACTGTTCCCAAGGGACTCAGCTGGGGCAGTGAGAGTGAGCTGTGAGCCTCTCCTCATAGTGGCACCTCTGCGCTCAGCAACAGGGCTCATTGGCTCTTCCAGCATGAATGGCCTGTTGGTGATCATGGACCGAACACGTGCTGCCCCACATGACATTGGACTATACACCTCAGGTGCGGAGGTTATGCCTGCTGGCAGAACGTCCAGTGACTGGTCCAGGCCTGTGTCCTCAAAATGCCCTTCACCATACTGGCCCTCTTCAGACTGCCCCTCCTCTGAGTGGTAGTCTGCATACTGCCCTGCCTCATACTGGCCCTGCCCTGGCAGGGCATCTGCGTAATACCCCTCTGCTGGATGTTCTTGTGAGTCATGACTGGTCATCCTTGACTGAGAAGCAGACTCTGCATCATGGTCAGCTTCAAACTCAGCCTGAGTGTGAGCCCGAGGCTCATGCTCATGCTCATCCTCATACTCACTCTCTGAGTCCTCTGAGCTGAGAACAGCATCGTCGATTGCACTACGCTCCCTGGGCTTGCTCTTGCGGCCAATAGACTGCCCCCACTGCGTCTCAGGCACAGCCAGCTGTCCCTTGGCCACGACATGGCTGCCAAAGTTCAGGCAACCTGCTTGCTCAACCATGCTGGGCTGGTGCTGAGGAGGCTTGGAGGGAAGACCACCAGCTGGCCTATAGAATCGGTCCAGAGAGTCATCAGCATCTGATACTGTGTCAGCAGTCTGTGTGCTTGGGTGCTCTTCAGCTTGGGGGGCCTGGTTGGCCCTCAGGTGCCATGAAGGGTTGAAGGCAGCAATGGAACTTCTGCCCTCTGTGCCTTCAGCGACTGGCAGGCATCTGACACCAGGCTCAGCTGTGTTGCCATGTTGGGCATGCTGTGCTGTGCTGACAGGTACAGAGGTGCTTGAAGCTTGCAGTAGGACAGCACTGCTGTTCCTGCTGCTGCCGAGCATGTGACCTGCCATACTGAGATGCTGACGCAGAGCATAGGCAGCTTCTTCTTCCTGGTTTTCAGCAGGCTGAGCATGCAAGTAGGACTGAAGCATCAGCATATGTGCGTCTTCAGCAGCATCAGCAATGAGATCAGAGCAGACCAGGCTGCTGCAACTGGAAACAAAGTCTGAGTCCTCCATTCCCTCAGCCACAAAGCGGGGAGTACCCCGTCTAGCTGCTACCCTAGGTCGACCCATACCCGTGAGGGGTACCTTCAGCGCCGGCAGCTTCCTTTTGAAAAGCTGGCTGGAGTCGTCAGTCAGGATCTTGGCCTCAGCTGACCCGCGGCTGGGGGCTGTGTGAAGCAGCCCTAGCCCCTGCAGATGCTGGGGCAGCTCTTCCTGGGGCAGGGCTGACTTGACCCTGACCAGCCCCTGCTTAGCACCTGACCTGGAGTTGTACTCTGTGTCCGAGCCATCAGATTGAATGACTGTCCAGTCATTGTCTGCTTGCCCAGCAACAACCGCAAACATGGACTGAGGGGCCAGTGGCTGCTCAAAGGCCACGTGCCGAAGCTCAGGTCCAGCAATGTCACCATTCTCAAGCCTGGTGCCATTCCCTTCTTGTGATGCTAGCAAGTCACCTGTCTTGAGGGCAGCCTTGATCAGAGGCTGCTCAGCTTGGTTGCTAGTGTCCCTGAGCTGACCAGCCTCTGTTTGTGCAGTGCTGCTGGACTGCAAGCTGCCAGCTGCCTCTGCTTTGGGCTGACTGACCTCAAGGGGGTTAATGGACAAGTCAATATCAGCAGGTGAGATGGTGTCATATGCAGGCAGGGGGGTGGTGCTTGGTGCTGGCTGAGGTGGTATCCCTTCCACTCTGCATTATCAAACATCATCATCATGAGACAAACAGTTTCAAACCAGCATCCGACATCATACAACGGACGACAAATAAAATGGTCAAGCAGGCAGCTGTATGCCCTCTGTGCATTGGACATGTCCAAAACCTGTGTGATATGATTGCCTGAAGGTGCAGGCAGTTCTAGTATGGTCGCCTGGTGAACGACAGAGCTGGGTCAGTCAACGTCAAGGGTTGAGACACAGAACAGTGCATATGAGTACTGACATGCACACACGCAAAGAGGTTGCCTGTACAGACCACAGTATCCTGGCAGCCTATTCAAGAGGTTGCAGTTCTCATTTCAAGTTGTGGATGTCAGTCACATGGTATGAGGGTTGACTGACCTGGCCTGCTGCCATGCCCTGATTTGGGGGTTTGCAGAGGGCTGCAGCAGGGATTGCAGTGCCAGCAGGGCTCCATCTGCATCCAGCCCTTGGCCCTGCCCAGTCCCTGCATCAGAAAAAAGGCTGCTTGCCTTGAATGACTCTCACAACTGGGCTCTTGCTGCTAACATGTAAGCATACTACCGGCAATTGTTACTCGACTACACCCTGGCCTATCAGACTACACTGTTGCGCAACTTGTATACGGTCAGCCCACATAGTTTGTGGGTATGTTTGAGTGCAGACTTCCTTGAAGACGCAGCAGTGAAGCATGATATGGACCATGAAACAGGCCATGCAGCAGGTGACAACTTGCTTTACTCTCCTGACTCATCACATAGACAACATCAGACACAGAAACAGCAGCCATACTGCGTGCATGGCAGCATACCTAAGCACAAGGGGTGCTGAAAGCAGCTGGACAGAGGCGGCAGTCTCCTGTGACCGGCTTCAGACAGAATTGGCTTGGACAGCAGGAAACCCAGAATGTCCTCAGTGCTGGCGTTGCCATTGGATTGGCTGCCTTGTATGTCCTCCTGAATGTGCAACACATCTCAGAATGATGACTCCTGCTGATCTGGCAGCAGAGAATGTCTGTCGCTGATGAACGCAGCATGCAGAGCGAGTGACTCGCCAGCAGGCAGTTGCTCTTCCGCTCTTCCAACACAATCAAGTGCAGATGGCAGCATCTGAGGCAGACAGCTTCACACAGACTTATTATACGACAGTGCATCACACAAACAGGCGATGCATGCGTCCAGATGACAAAGCTCGTGTCTGTGCATGACGCCTATGCAGAATTGGTTGTACCTGCATGATGCCCATGTCATCTGAGTCAGACTGCAGCCATGCTTGTAGGCTGGACATGGTGCTGCTACAATATGCTCTCCATTCTGCTTGCCAGTCAGCCACTCCTTGCTCATCTGTAGGCCACAAAAAAGGGCACTTGTGCCAAGCAGCTAAAGACAAAGCATGTGCTCACAGGGTGAGACCAGTAGCCCCAACATGATGGTACCCAATGCCATCATGCCAACAGCAGCCAACAAGCCATTAGCTGTTCATCACGCAAAGTGACATGGAAGTCCTTTGCAACCAACTGATGTCAACACTGTACCTAGTCACAACGTAGGAGCGTTGCCAGCAATGCATGTAGCCAATCTGGATGAGCCGAGTCTGTGCACATTCAGACTAACAGATGCAATCTGACGCGCTTATCCAGGCCAGAGTATTTGGGATGGCACATGTGAAGAGCAGGGTTGGCTACATGAGATGATATTGTACCTGAGGACGTGCTATGAGGAACGCTGTCTATGCAGGAGGCCTTCAAGCGGCGCATCATGGCTGCAGCCTGCAGCAAGACCAAGAGTTTCAGGTCACACTTTACTGAGCGCAAACAAGGCTTGGACATTGTGTCGTGAGACAGGCAAATGGTACACAAGGCAAGTACCAAGTCACGTCCACCCTCAAGCAATTACTGCCCATGAGCATGGCACGCATTGCAACAGGTGTGAGCTGCAGCATGAGCGTTGTGGCAAGAAGCCAATGTTGCACTTTCAGCCAGCAGAAAAGAAAAGAAAAGTTTACTCTTTTCAGCGATCATAACAGGAGCCTCTTAAAGCGGCAGCCCGGAGCTGTTTCGGCCAGTATACTGAATGTGGCGGAGATTACCCTTTCAATGGGTGTGTCAGGCAGAGCAGATGTCAGTAGTTCAGGCACAGCAGGCCAGGGTTGACGAATGCTGCTGCAGGCCCCTATCACCCCCTCCTGCACCTCCTTGCTGCTGTGCACCCCATTTGCTGCGGCCACAGCTGTGGCCCATTTCACCACGTCTTCAGCGCAGGCCTGCTCTTGTGCTGAAACCTGCATTGAAGAACATATGCACACATGACTGGGATGGGGAGCAATGTAAGGTGCAGAAGTTGCATTTGCGCAAGCTTTAGACCATGCCACAGTGTATTTGTCAGGACTGGACTTATACACTGGGTTTGCCTTACTTGGTGACAATGATCAGCAGGTCCTGCTACAAACAGCCTGGTGCCTTTGGCTTTCCATGTAAACAGCGTGTCTCACAGGTAGTTGCTGCAAACATTGTGTCAATGCAGCTGCAAACATTTTGTGAGTGCAACAGCATGGCATGGTCTGGCTCAATCTGCTCATGAATTGTGCTGTGAGCAGACTGCAGCAGCAGAGACTAACATCAAAACCCCTGAACGGCTTGCTCCAAACATTAATGTATGTCAATCTCAGTTCAGCACACCAGCAGAGGTAGCTGCTCACCTCAAAGCTGCCAGTCATCAAGGCCTGCTGAGTATGCTTCAGATTGGCTCGGCATGCTCTGCTCAGCCTGGCTTGGCACAGCAGCAGCCAACCAAGCCTGATCATGCCCTTCAAGGCTTCAGACACCGTCTGTGACATGTCCAGACCCTCTGCCCCTTGAGACTCCTCCCCTGTCCGATCGGTCCCAAGACCACTGTCAGCATGCTGCTTGCTGTCCTCTGAGGTTGAGGAGAAAGGACGAGAACTTCCGGTAGGGAAGGGGTGGATGGGCAGGCCCCAAGGGGGCGTTGCATCTTCACTCATGGACAGACTAGGGCCATCACCCACCAGCTGCTGGATACAATGGGCGTCTGCTGCTAGAAGTCCCAAGTGAGGCTTGAGGACGCTGAGTATGCTCCGCAGGTGAGCTACAAAGTCACACTGCAGGGCAACAGGTGAGAATGGAACTGTTATGTGTGGCAGCTCATGATGCTCCGCTGTGTCAGCATGTGTTGCAGAAGAAATGCTTTGGATGCGCTGTCACTGATGTGTATCAGGACCCCAGTGTTGGATCTTGGACAAAACATGGCAAGCCTGTGCTTGTACTGAAGATGCATCAGCATTGTAAAGCCACACCTGATGCTGTAGGTGCTTCAGTTGAACAGAGTCTGGAGTGGAAGCAGCTGGTTTACTGAGGCTGTCCTTGACCTCCTCCCAATCTTTGTCTTCCAGCAAATCCTGGGATTGCAAAGCACCCCCAAGCTCCTGTGTATTGCACATTCTTAGGTTGACATTTACCGTAAACGGAGAAAAAACCACCACAAGGAAAGACTGTGCGTCTGCACCACATTGACTTGCTGCAGCAAATATTGCAAAGCAAGCAAAGTGTTTCACTGTCAGATGACAAGCAGAGTTTTTCTGTGCATGGTCTTGTCTTGTCTGAAGCTTTGATAGCACTTCCTTTGCTTGTCTGAATGCTACAGCTATTTGGAAACTTGACAACAATGACGACACCAGCAACAACAACACCAACAATGACAACCACAACAGCAGCAGCAATGGTTACACTGGTCATTGCAGGGGACAGGGAGGCAGCTTCTGACACACATCTGCAACGCACCTGCGCAAGGTCAGACAGTGTGGCAGCAGCAGACTGTTTGCCCAGCTGGGCCAAGGCAGTCATGAAAGCTGATGGCAGGCTTGGCTTGCCCAGGACACCAGCGAGCATGCTCAAAATACTAGCCAGCTGCTCTTGCCGAGCCAACTGCCAGCATAGGTATGCGGTGTTGATAGGCAGGGGCTTGTCAGGATTTGCCCCATGGATTGTTGCTGTCTGCAGTATTGCCTGCACCCAGTTGAAAGGGCATTGTAGGTGTGGTTTGTTGCCCCATGTAGCCACTGGTGACGTTGAATGGGAGTCATGAAGAGAGGCTACAAGCTTGATGCAGACTGTACCATACAGGTGATGACATGGTATGTTGCAGAACTCTTCTGAACAACTTTGATTGCATGCATGATTAGTAAGGACACCTTTTGCACCACCAACTGTGTGCATTTGCCTTTCATTGCATCTTCTCGGATTTCTGTTATGAAGCAAACAAAGTCCCTCAATTGTATCTGTTCAAGGACAGTTTTGCACATTGTGTCTTCAAAGTGTGTGTTTTCAGTGCCCCACCTTGCCAAGCAGGTGCAGCAGCAGATGCTTGTTCACGGGCTCAGAAAGCCGACCATCAGCAACAGCCATGACCGGAAGAGCAGCAAAGCTGGCAGCAGCGCTGCCCAGCAGCAGAGCCAGGGCTTGTTGCAGCAGCCCTGCATACAGCCTCTCTAGGCCACTGCTTGTTGCGTGAGGAGCCTGTGAGGCAGAAGCTGATGAGCAGCTCTCAAGGGCAGCTTGCAGGGCTTGTAGCAGGTTGGCTAGGGCTGGTGCCCCTGTATGAGCTGGCATGGCCCCAAGGCCCTGCATGTGGGCTCCCAGTCTGGTGGCCATCACTGCCTGTGCAAGTGTCAGCAAGCCTTTAGTATCTCATGGCATAATGAGAATATTTTAAAGGAAGCATGTGGCGTTGTCTGACACCAGCATGACTTATCCGTGGTTGCAGTGATGCAGTGCCTCAGCACTTTCAGCTGACCATCCTCGACGCATCAACAATAGGAGACTATGTGAAGTCTGCGATGCTGCTGGTGAGTCACTCACTGTGAGCATCTGATGCGCTTGTAGTACAGCAACTTACAAGGTTGCAGTGCATGCAAAAGTGTGCTGAGCTGCAGCACATGTACAAGCATGCTATGATACCAGCAGTTGTGCTTGTTGGGCGCAGCCATTAGCTAGGCAAGCCGCTGCCAGATGCACTGCCTCCTGCCACTGATCAGCATCAGCCAGCACCTCAAACGCAGCTGCAGCTCCTGCAGACAGGCATGCATACAGAATCACGAGGCTAATTCACAGCTGTCTGCGCTCTCTTTCCTGTAGTCTCATTCTTCCAAAGAGAAACACTGAGTTTGTCTGGTATGTCATGCCCTGCTTGCAGAAAGTGTGCTAGACAAGCGCATGTAAACATAACCAGGCAGCATGTGTCTAGCTTGAGCATGCCCACATGTAAGGTACAGGGTGCTGTTCATACAACAGGCATGCCGCTCACCAGAGTCTGGCCTGCACAGCAGAAGCAGGCCTGCTGCTACATCTGGCTGCCAAAGGTTTGCTGAGCTCTGTTGCTGTGCTTTCCTCAGCTGCTCTCCATTGAGTGCAAGAGAGACCACAGGCTGCGTATGCAAACATTGTCTCAATCCTTGTGCAGAGGGTGAGCAAACTCATACAGCCTGCTTGCATGTGACTCTTGAGACGTCATTGTCATAAGGTTACAATCCATTGCACAGGCATGCAGCGCTGTGACATGTACACAGAACGTGGCTTTGTATCACTGGAAGGATCATAGTGACGCTGAGGACAGGCTGAAAACTAGTCTGGTCAGGCACCAAGCATTGCCAGTGCCATTCCTATACCTTTACTGCTGGGTGTTACACAACAAACTGAACCACAATGCATCAGGAGCTATTCTTTGGCAGAATATTGCACTTCAGCAGCAGCAAAAGTATTATGCACGACACCTGTGATGCGCCCAGCTGTTTCAGGTGAGGTGCAGGAAACAGCAGCAGCGTCAGGCCGCCGGGAGCAGCTTCATCCCTGATCATCCTGAGTATCAGCCCTGCCCACTCCCCAGCAAGCTGCCTTGCTGCTGCTGCTGCTGCTGTTGTGGTGTCTGTTCTGCCAGTGCTGTCTGGAGCCCTGCTATAGCTGTGTGCAATGGCATGCTGCAGGAGCAGCAGAGCTGGCTGAGGTTGGTTGGCATGCAGGTAGGCAGCTGTGAGTGGCAGCCAGCCATAGGCGTCTGCTTGGCTGTAGTGACTGATTGCCACAGGCAGGGACCCCTGGTGGACACCTACTGAACCTGCATTGGTTGATTTGACACACTGAGGACATCACACACAAGAATGCTAAATGATTTGTGTGAAGACTTTTGAGAGAACATGTGAGCAGATACAATGACAGCCCAAGCAGGAATGCAGGTCTGCTTGGTGGATGAGCAACGTGCTCACACGGATGTAGATATGTGACTGCAACAGTAGTAAAGCAGTACCTTGGTTTAGATGCTCCAGCACCGCAGGGGAGGCTGCAGCAACTGCACCATCATCCTGCAAGGCCTTGTCTTCTGTGAATGCAGGAGCATCTTGCCTCTTGACAGTGCCAAGGCTGACACCCAGAGGGCTTGCAATCAAGATTATGCTGGCGCTTGGCAGAACCTGCTGCCCAGCCTTGTCAGCCAGTGTTGCATCAAGGCTTGCTAAGTGATGACCAGGGTGTCCAGATGCTGTCAATGGCTCTGGTCTGCATGTCAGTCAGCTCAAATTTTGTGTTGGTTCACCTCCACAGGCATCACTCACTGCACAAATGCATACAACAGGCATGGAAGTGTAGAGCTGCATCATACAGGTTTGCCTTGCCGGAATGGCAAACGTGTGATGAACAGCAGAGTGGTATGTCACCTGAATGTGACATGTTCAGCATGTTGACTGCTTCTCTGGATGCATGCAGTGCGCTTTTCACACACAGTAGCACAGAATGAACGGGAGCAAGCTTACATGCTAAGGGCATTCTGCAATGGAGTTGCTGACCAGACGTTGATGTAGGAGCCATCAGACAGAGCCAGCGCTGGAGGGCGATCAACGTCAGGGCAGAAGGCAGACACAGAAAAGGCCCTTGGCCTGCGGGCAAATCCAGCTGTCTGTGATGAGCATGCAGGTCTGAATTGCCAAATTCGTGCTTTTCCAGTACATGCTTGCACAGACAAGCACAGAAGCATTTGCGGGTGTGTGTTGCAAATGCTTCTGTGCTTTGCAACCAGCAGCAAAGCCAGGTCCATGGGTATGCTGAGCATTCCAAAGCAATGATGAAATCCAAAAAAGGGTTGTCAGCTACTGCTGCTGCTGATGACAAAGAAAATTTGAACTGCCTTATGTGTGAGTCATTGAAACAATGAGAGTGCAGATCACATGCCTTCAGAGCATAGACAGTTGCAGAAGGCAGAAGCCCACCTTTTGGCAGTGCTTTGTTTGGTGGGCCCCCAGACTGCATAAGGCAGCAGCTTGGCATTGAGGCCACGCCTGCTTGTAGCTGCTGCTCTACCAATCACCCCCTCTGACGCCTGAAGCAGTCATGACCTGACTTTGCAACAAGCTACCGAGGATTACAACAACTAAGCTGAGACAGCTCTTGGCCAGAGCCTTCACTCGGCAACGCCTTTCAGTGTGAGCAAGCATGTTTTGAAGCATAGCGCTCCCAGCAGCTAATCAACAGCAGCATTGTATTCAGGCTGCAGCAACAGCAATTCGCCAGGCTGACTACTGATGGGTTGGTCGGTGTCTGCAGGCAGGAAGGTGTGTGAGGAAGTACACTAACACATCTAAACTAACTTGTGCCACATCACAGACTTGGCGTGATTGCTCGTGCGGGTGAACGTGGATCACGTGCAAGGAGCACTAAAGGAAGCACCTGCTGGTGCTGCTGAGCAGGACTGGCAACCTGCTGCAGGCGATGCACAGCGCCATGAACATCTAGCAAGGCAAGGTTGCCCCACTTGTCCATGACAGCAAGAGCTGACCCATCTGGCATCCATGCCAGGCTGCACAGCACAGCCTCTCTTGGATCCCCAGCTGGTACTGGCTGCTGCTCGGGCTTGTCCCCAAACATGACTGTGTCCCATGGGATCTGTATGGCATCAGCATGTGATATGGTGCTGAGTGATGATGAGGCTTAGCGTGCATATCCAGGCAGGCGTGGCTGCAGGTGTATCAAATTGTAGTCTCAGTCAGCAAGCTTCTTGAAAGCTTGTGCTGTGCATCTTTCTTGTCTGATCAAATGCTACAAATGCTGAAATTCTGAGGCTTTGTTGCATCTGATCTGTCTATCTGTGCTTGCAATGTTGAGTCAGATGCAGTGAATTTGTGCACACTGGTACAAGTGACATGCTGAGGGTAATGCTGTCGAAGGGGTTGTGATGAAATGCTTGGCACAGACAGGGTCAAGTACCTTAGCAGTCACTGTCAGGTTTGCAGCAACCATGAGGATGCAGTCAGTCTGTGGACCTGCAGACACTGCCACTGCCAACCAGTCTCCTGCATCATATCACATACTGGTTGTCTTGTCATGGTTGACTGATGTTCAGCATATGGCATGACATGTACGCAGAAATGGCCGGCTTTCTTGAGCAAGTTGTGTGCTGCAGTGATGACTATGCACAGAAAGGGTAGGGATAAGGGGTTGCTTATGGTGGTCAAACACCCCTGGGTTGACGCCATGTGCCACTGTAGCTGCATGATCAATCAGCAGTGCAGTTGCCAGCACTGCAAGCATCTTGATTGGCTGTGATGTGGACATGTCATGCAGCTCAGGCAAGCATCAGCATCATTGGAAGCACACCTTAAGTAGCTGACACAGATTATTCATCAGACAGCAAGTGACCACTAGACAAATCAATGGCCCACACATTGCACACAGCGCACAGCAGGATGAGTTTGTGAGAATGCCTGTTGGGTGCCAAGCTTGCAAAACACTGCTGATGCCACAAGGTGCCACGCCTGTGCTCTCTGCAGGCTGGTGTGCGGCATGTGCTGGTGCATCAGCAGTGCTTGGCTGCTGCATGGGGGACAGCATGGTGCCACGCCAGTGTTGCAGCTCAGGCTTGCACAGTAAGGGTAGAGGGGGCTGGACGGGCTGAAGAAGTATGGCTAGGTATAGAGAAGTGGTTGTTGGGTCCCAGCTGAGCAGTGATACAGCAGCTGATGCGCCCTTGGAGGGATGCTGGACGAAGCTGCAAAGGATGCACACACCTCTTGTTTGCAAACTTGACTGAGAGGAGCATAGTAAGCATATATCATGCTGAGACAGATCAACAAAACATGGAAACTTGACCCCAATATGTGATATCTTGCAATGCCAGATATAGGTCTGTATGTTAGCATCCCAGACCACAAGCAAGGTACATGATACTGCTGTCTTTGAGTAATTTGCGCAAACAGTGTGTTGTTGCACTTGTAATGTTCCTGTGGCAGCTTCAGGGCTACGTTTGCATGTACAAGGCAATTTGAGCAAAGCCAGACCTGATGCACAGGCTCTGCTGCTGCGAGGACTGCTCTGTCTCTGCCGCCTGTTGTTCATCTACTGGCAAGGCTGAAGCCTTTGACAGGGTTTCCTTTGGCACAGTGTGTAGATGTTGCCAATACCCTGTTCCCTGTTACAATACCATATGTCAACTTTGGCGCGAGAACAGCAGCAAATTCAGGAGCAACATGCCCACAAATCAGTTCTGTAAGGCCGGTGCATGAGGGTATGTGCTGCAAAACAAGTGCCACTCACAGGATACAAACCATGTAGTCAGGCAGCGTCAAGCCAGTGCATGGCTGATCAAATCAGAGGGTTAAGGGTGTGAAACAACAGATACATCACATTCAACCATGACAAACAGCCCACTGCTGCACTGTCAGGCAGCTACCTGCATGGGCCCATTGGGAATTTCAGCCACATTGTTGCTAGTAAAGCTGTTGCTTGTCCATAGCCAAAGGCTTGGCAATCCCTCTTGTGAAGTCAAGGCAAGGATAGCCTTGCCATCATCAGAGACAGCCGCTTGCTTCCATTTCCATGTTCCTGAGATCTTCTCCACTACAAGCCCACTATGCAATCGCGTGAAGCTCTTCTGTGTGGGTGTGAGTGGCTGCTTGCCTTCTTCATCTACAAAGGCTTGGTATCAGATGGCTTGTTGTGCATACCTCACTGTGCTGTTCATGTGAGTGTTGCGTTCGAGTGGGTGTGAAGACGGTGACTTGTCACTCGTACACAACATGAAGTGCACTCAGAACAACTGTCTACGGTGCCAGGCATGAGCTAGTCAAGAAGTGACACCTTCATCCCAATGCACATTTTGCCGCTGGCCCGAGGCATGGTTGATCACAAAAAGATCAAGTGAGTTGCTCCGAGCAGTTTCGACGGTGCAGCAAGCAGCTGCGCTGGTCCATGCGGTGGCATCTGACGCTTGGATGAGATGCTTGTAGGATGACTTGTTCCTGCGAGACTGAGGTATGGCGCCTGTCACACCTACAACAGGGCACCTTATAGAGATTCCAGAAAGCAGCCTTGGCGCCTTGAGTATTGCCACCACAACAGCCAGTCACACAAGTGATCAAGCTGCTACTTGCCTGAAGAAGCATCTACTAAGAGAAGGCAACCGGTCGTGGGTTCAGACGCAGGACTGTGTCGCCTCCATAACATCAAGCACCCGCAGCCTTGCACCTTGTCTTTATCACGCCATCCAGAGGCCTGTCAGAGCAACAAGTGCGTCAGGCGTGAAAGTCGGAGCTGGTTATGGATGACGCAGCTTTTTGAATACCTGCTGTGAACTGGGAATGACTCGCTGCCGTGCCCGGGCGCTTGTTCGGGTGTGCTTGACATGCACGCTGCTAACAAGCTCAACTTCCATGGCTACTGTGGCCAGCAGTCACGCATGGCCTCAGTTCATGTGGATAGCCTGACCATTATCTCAGCTAGTCTGTCCACATCTACACTGGCAACCTTGAGGCCAGCAAGTATGTGCACAATAACGCCAGCGGCAATTTAGTCCCCATCGTGAGTCATTCTTCCAACCAGATTCACTGAAACAAATTTGCACTATCGTTCCCGTAGTGGTGCCAACAGGGTCTGCCTGAGTGTGTTTGTCACAGCAATGTGCGTCGTGTGGAGTCAGGTTGAGGTTGGACCTCTTCCAAAGAGTCATGTCATGTCATCATTGATTGCCTTGGACCTCTCCAACCTGTACCATCAGACGGACCATATACAGATCTGTATACAACTATAATAATTGTAGAATCAAAAACCGGCAACCACATTGCGACTACTTGTACGCTGCCCAGACCGGGACAGATCACAGGGCATGTGCTCTAAGAAGGGTACGGCTGCAGAGGTGAATCAGATCCAATACTCTTTACTAAAGCACAACATCTGCAAAGATGCTCTAGTTTGGCTGCAGCTGCTCTGCTTGGGGCCACCCCTAAACCCTTGCTCATGCATGCATGTTTAACGCCACATTCATAACGCCTATAAGGCACATCGATCAACCCGATGAATTTCCATGTTTCTAGCTTGCCTGGCTGCGCTTACATCTACGGTGTCCACCGGGATCTAAGTAGCTGAGCACAGAAAACGTTTCCTGCAGCTGCTGACAGCAGCCGTGATCATCGAGCCTTTTAATGTCGATGCTTAGCTTGATCAAGTCCTCATGAGTAGGCTTCCGTTGACACACACGACGCTGCCAGAGTTGCTGTTTTGCCAATGCTAGACGCGGCTCTGTGCGAGCTCAGCCGAGCTTGCAGCTACGCTAAACGAAATACTGTCAGCTAAAGCAAGGTCTGTATCTGCTCTGCCACAACAGAGTCACTCAAACTGCACTTAAGTGCTATAGAGTCACCGCGGTCTGCTGTAGGATCTACCACAGCTGAAATTCTGTAGCTTTAACAGCCGTTAGACCTCCCAAACATGGCCATTACTCTACATGAGGCCGCTCGCCTTGGTGACATAAGGGCTGTACAATACAGGATGTCAAAGGACAGTCATGTGGACAGCAGGGACTCGCAGGTACCTTGAGTTTCAGAACAGCCTAAACAAGAGCCGATCCTTGCTTCTGTATGACTGGCTCACTGCTGTCAATGTGTGAGCAATCTAGACTGAGCGGGTGTCTGATGCTGTGCAGGGTCAAACTGCCTTGATGTATGCAGCTGGTAATGGACATCTGATTGTGGCGCACATGCTGTTGTCTAAAGGCTCCAGTCCATCTGCTAAGGACAACATGGTGAGGCTTGTAGGCAAATCGGTTGATGTGTCTGGCTTGGTTTCCAAAGCAGGCTATTCTTAGCTACTACAGGCCCAGTGGGCATCAGCCTTATATCAGCAGGTCAACAAGTGTGGTTTTGTTGCAGGAATGGAATTGCTTGCGGTATGCCATAGTGAGAGGTCACCTGGAGTTGGTAGAGCTACTTCTGGCTTGTGGGGCAGATGAGTCCGCTTTTGATGATAAGGCAAGAATTTGCCTATCTAGAGTCCAATCACTGAACCTGAGCGTGCAAGATAGTGCTTGTACCTTGGTGCACCATGCACTGAGCAGCTGTGAGTGCAAATCGCATGGCGTCTTGATCCCAGATCCCTGATGATGTCACAAGATTCTCTGTGCATGTGAATTACTGCTCACACAGCAGGTGCATCTCGATACCCATAGCATGCTTGCCACCTCAGATCTGCTGTCTGCAAGCCACGAAATACTTTCAAGTTCAGACTAAGTGAACACCATGTTTGCACTGGCAGCAAAGAAACGCGGAGGAGTTTGCAGCACAATGTGGCCAGAATGAGATCCGTGCTTGCATCCGGAAGAAGAGGATCCCAGTCCCATGTTGCACCCTTGACCCAGGTAATCTGGCGAATGGGCTGATGGGATCACATTGTGAATTGCACTTATACGTTAAAGCTTTAAACATGTCATGGCCATGGTTTTTTACTTCTGCAGCAGCTTTCCTGAGCAGGGCAGCATGTTTATGCATAAGTGCATCCACATGCACATCATAAATGCATCCACATGCATCCACAGAGAGAGAGATCACGATGCTTTCCTACTTGGTATCTGGTGGTTGATTTTGCCACATCTGTGCTGCAGGTGTGGTAAATGCTGGCTACTTAGAAGTGAACGGTGACACATCAGAGAGCCTGTCCGCTTGCTCTCCCTTCTGGGTGCCAAGGTTCTGTGTGCTCACACACAACTCTAGGCTGTACTACTTTCAGAGCAGAGAGCATGTGCCCAAACATGAAGGAGTGCTGTCTCTTGGGCGAGTTTGTGTTAATACCAAAGCATCTGTTGCTGTTTATGTTGCAATGGATACTGACCGCCAGCTCTCACCTTGTCATCAACTTGTGCCTGCTGACCCTGACATCGTGTATTCCTTTATGACAATCTGCAGTGCTGTCATGTGAAGGGTGGCCTATCTCTATAACAACAAACACAATGTCACATGCTTTGCACAATGCAACACATCAACCTATGATCAGCTGAGTATCACGCACAACAACTGTTCCTGCAGGCAATGCATCATACATGCCAGATACCCAAACACCTTTGAAGATCTTAGCTTCAAAATCACCCGAAAGGCAAGTGCCATCCCAAAGAAAGTCATCATTGTCCACAAGGGTTGTTCACAAAGTTGCCACATTGTTGCATCACAAGCTGCTGGTTGTAGGTACATGGCCCAGACATCTACAAGCACTACCAAGCAGTATGGCTGCGTGCACCTACTAGAGCTGAGCATATCAGCTGTCTTGACAGCTTCAAGACCGCTGCAGCAAGTCGCACAAAGGGCCTCCCACCTACCATCGTTGGAACAGGGCCTCAGGTAGGAATTTGTACAGCAGCGTGATTGGAACTTGCCAGCAGGTTGAGGAAGCTGTGCTACAATGACAGTAAGTTAAGCCGTAGACAGCTCTCCAATACATGATGTTTGCTGTGGTGCAGGATGAGGCCCTTAGCAGATCTGACCATGCTCAGAATGCCATGCAAATAAGCCTTAATGAAGCTTTGGTAGTGGAGGCACCTTTGAGCGCAGAGTCAGGGCATGTGTTGAGTCAAATGATTCAGCGTGTTGGCTCACAGGAGCAGCTCCTTGTGGAGCAATCTCAGCAGCTCTTTCAGGCCTGACGCAATGCAAAATCTGCTTGGCATGAGAGCATGAGGGAGTCTGCCATGTGAAAAAGTCATACCTCCCTGTACACACCTGTCCCTGTTGCACTGAGCTCAGAAGCAGCAGCTGCTGCTTGAAGAGGGAACAACTGGCCGGCATCTTACAGGTCCTGACCTGCTGCATGCTCCTGACAGGCTCTTCACAATCTTGGCCTTGTGTTACAGTCAGTACATTGCCAGACTTGAGCATCTGTCAAGCTACGAATGCCAATGCAAGACACCTCATGCTGGCACGCATTCGGGTGTCCTCATTCATATGCATGTTACTACCAGCTGGTGCCAAAATACTGACGTAGTCCAGTAAACTTCAGGTGCAGCACATTCTTGCTACAGATGTCTCAGCGGTGTCTGAGCTTGCTGCTGCATGCCAAGGCCTTGACAAACAGCTAGCAGAAGATATGCTTCAGCTGAACAAGCAACAGAGCATGCTGGAAGACTGTAAGGTAGAAATTGGCTGTATCTTGACTACTAGTAATACTGACCAAGACCCTAATCAAGCAATAGAGCCGCCAACATATCCACTTGCTCTCAGCTAATCATCACAACGACAGTGGCACAGTGTGTTCAGCAGACTGCAGCACCTTCAATGAATATGATGAGGCCAGTCAGTGATTAAATGAACAAACCTGTGGGTTGCACACATAGTTCTGCTATGGTCTCTTGCAGGCAGCTTTGCGAAAGTCCTACACGCTTCAGCTGGGTGATCCAAAGGTGAAGAAGATGGTGCAGGACAAGAGTATGGCTGAGGCAAACGTGAACATTCTGCTGCAACAGTTTGATGGGCATGTCCAGCAGAAGCTGGATCTGTGCAAGCAGCGTCAAAACCAGCAGCACCGCATTCACACCAGCTTGACCACAGCATCCAAGTGTCTGATGTTCACAGATTCTGCTCCGCCAGCTGTTGGCTGGTCAGCTGATCAGGCCATGCAACAAAACACCACTCAGCTGCAAATGTATGCCAGGCTTGCGGCATCATACCAGGAGACTCAGCAGGCCAGAGAACGTCTGCAACAGTGCATACAGAAGGAAGAACAGCTGATGAGTGAGCTGGCAAAGCCTTTGCACACTTGCTTGCGCGCCTCTATACAGGTGCTGAGAGAGACTCATGCCAACATGCATGTGGACTTCGAAGGCCAGGAGCAAAAGCACGCTGAAAATCTGACAAGGTACGCGCAGGTCGAATTTCCATGTGAACTGCAGCTCATGTACATAAAAGTACTGTTACAGTACCTTGTTCTGCACAAGTGTCATGCTTCATGCAGCAATCAGTCTCACTTATGTTGAGTCATGCGAAGTCTTCAGAACTGCAACAGCACATCTTTCTAGAAGTTGTATGGCATATCCTGATGAGAACATGCCAGATTGCAGTGAGCTCATGCAACAATAATAGCAGACACGCCAAGCTCTGATAAGCAATGGCTGTGCCACTGAGTAGGCCGCATCAAGGTCAGCCATGAATGTTTGCAAGTCTACTTTTTGCATGGAATGGTGCTGCAGGGACATCAAAGCTCAAAGTGAGAGGGTTGCATGTATAGCACAGCAGAAGACAGCTGCCCAAGCAGCCATTGCTTCCTGGTCTGAAATCCAAGACAAGCAGAAGCAGCTGTCAAGGACCCTAGCTAAAGCGGAATATGATCTCGTATTGTTGCGTCTGGATGAAAAGCATGTAAGCATCCTGCACTTGATCTCCACGGTGTACACAGCATACTGCATCAGGCTTTATCATTTGCAGCTCCTGCAAGTGAAATGAACAGCTCCATATTGCCAGCAAAGCTGATGCTTGAGAAAGCATGACTGAGCCAATATCAAGCCATCACAAGCTGATGCAAACATATGTGTGCGGGGACTGAGTACCAATGTGGTTCATGCAGCAAGAAGCTGAGAGAGTAGAGAAGACCATAGCAGAGCTGACAACTGCTAAAGCTGCTCTGGCCTTGGAAATGGAGGCGCAAGCTCGGTTGCTGGCTTCCTCTGAGCTACTGGACGACCATCCTGAGCTGCACTGGGACCAACTTGCAGCCAGCGCAACTCCCCAGCTTGGTGCTGCCAAAAGCTTGCTTGTGAGGGACAGGAAGTTCTCTCATTTCCGGTGCGTACACTGCAAACATGCCAGCACAGCCGGCTGTACATTTGGCTGATAGCACATCAGTCATGACCCTGTGCACCCATGCCTGGATGTCATTTCCCTCCCAAGCGCATCAAGTCTGAAATTTTACAGTCAAGCATCATCTGCTGGGGTTTAGTTGCCCGGCAGGATGTCACCAGTTGCTATTTGTCCTGCCATTTTTGCATAGGTGCATCAAACGTGACGCTGCTTGTGTACTGTACAGGTCTCTGTCGGCCCCAGCACCAGCTGTGACAGAAGCAGAAGATTCTGATGGTCGCAGATGGGCCTTGAAGCGTGTTGCAGGCAGCGATCAGCTTGCTCGAGAAGCAGACCGCTTGGCCAAGCTTCAGGGCCACCCTTTGATCGTCCCTCTGCAGAGCATATTTGTTGAGGGGGAGTCACATACTTGCAGATGCCATTCTACCCCAAAGGCAACTTGCGCATCTGGGTGGAACAGGTCAAGGTAACGTATAACTGCAATCATATATACTAGGCCTGTGTCACTGCCTGTAGTGCACATGCAGTCTGCCGGGCTCATGCCGCCGCTGAGCCACATGTTGTTTATACAATGCATACCCATCCCTTTGACATCAAGTCTGCAAATCATGGCGGCAACCTGCATGACGCAGCCTGATAATTGGTCTAAAGTTCAGACGCCTTGCAAGGACAAGCTGTTGTCTCGTATGAACGTGTAGTGAATGAAGCAGCCATGCGCTGTCATTGCCACTGTGCAGGCTGTACTTGATGACACACTTGCTAACCAGCCATGTCAAGCTCTCTTGGTTTGTGTAGGCTGCCAGGCTCAACACTGGTACCTTGGCTGTGTTGGAAAAGGCTGCTGTCAGATCCACAATGCGTCAGCTGGCCCAAGCTATTGCCTTCACGCATCAGAAAGGTGTCATTCACAGAGACATCAAGCCAGAGAATGTCCTTCTCCAGGACAATGGCAACATTGCGCTGTGTGACTTTGGCGTCAGCAAAGACGTCGTCAGCAGTGCTTATCAGAGCACCGTGAATCTGTCAGCTGCAGGCACCCTGGCCTACTGTGCACCTGAAACAGGCAAGTTTGTTACCACGCTGCAAGACATCTCATCCTTCAAGTCAAATGCCCATATCAAGTGCCCATAGCATGCGCTAATGAAGCATATGCATCAAGCACAACTTTGAAGATGACACGGCCTTGCCTGGATCGCTTATGTTGTTTGTGCATAGTGTACAGTGCGTCAGCGTGATTGCACTTGCGTACACCTGCAATACTCTCTTCCGCTCTATCCCTTTCTCTTTTTCCAGGGCCACGCTGTGCATTCGTATTTCCAAGAAATGCTTTTTTGGACAGCAAATGTCTACTTCCATGCGTTGCAGGCTGCTCTTGTTTCATCACTGTACTTTGGATGCAATCATACTGCACTGAGTCAGTGCTGTGCATCCTGCAGGCAGCAGTGCTTGGGGAAGTTGTCCTACAGCAGTGGATGTGTGGTCCTTTGGAGTCATGTTGCTAGAAGTGACATCAGGCAATGTTTTCTCTTGGCTCTCACCCCTTAACAGAATAGCCTTTCAAGCAGACAGACAAGAGGCACCTGCTGCTTTGTCAAGGAAGGCCTTGCCATCTGACGACCCCTGGTTTGACGGCCTCTGGCAGCTGCTCGAGCAGCTGCTGCATCCAGCTCCTGACAGACGCCCTAGCATGGACTTGGTCCTGCTGTCAGACTTCTTCACCTCCGACAGGTTTGCGCTGGACAAAAACAGCACACCCATTGACAGGAAGTTCCGCACGCTCAACTCCCATCTAGATGCCCTCAGGCGCAGCTCAGGCAGGCTGCCAGCTCATACCATTGCTGTGCGCTCAGAACAGACTGCACTGGAGGACATGCTGCAAGCCTTTGCACAAGAAGAGCTGCCCATCTGCAAGGCATTCAACATCAGCTGGGGGCCTACCAACCTACGAAAGCCACTGCAAGAGGTCATGGACCTTGCTCTACTCCAGCTCAGCAATGGTAGCGGCTTATTCCAGCAATGTGATGAAGCTGTGAAGCTGCATCGCACCTACCTGCCGCCAGTCTGAAAGGACAACAACCAGCACCCTCCCTCTGCTCACAAGAGGCTGTTGAAGCAGTACAAGGCTTGTGGCCGCATTCTGGCCAAGTGCCTCTTGGAAGGCATCCACATTCCTGTCAGCTTCTCAGCAGCCCTGCACTGCATGCTGGTGGGTGATGAGCTGCTGTCAAGCAGCGTAGATGAGTGCATTGCCATGCTGGCAGACTTCGATCCAGAGGAAGCACAGAGGCTGAGGCAGGTGCTGGCAGTCCATCATGGCGATGGCAATGAGCTGATGCTGTCAGTGGGCAGTATTCTGGGCACCCCAGAAGCGACTTTGGTCACCAGTGCCACCAAGGAAGGCGTTGTTTGCAGCAAGGTAAGAGCGGAGTACTGCATTTAAAGTGTGTAATTTGTCATGTGGCCGTGTATGGTCTCATGGTTCACATTGCACATTCTTGCTTCTGCAGAAAGGCACTGTTTGGACTAGCTTGCCAGTTGTGCAAAAGCATTCACATGCAAGGCATGCATCAAGGCAAGCAGCTACGAGCTAAGTTGGCTGACTTTGCTGTATTCAGTTACAACTTTTGTTGTGAGCAATCTCATTGTCAGCTGCCATTGTGTTGGGTGAGTATTGGTTGACCTTGGGGCATTGGGCCACTCCTGCTTTTTTGAGACTCACGCTTCCAAACCTGCACTCGATGACTTGCAGGTGAGACAGTATCTGGTGGAAGACAGGCACCCTTATCTGGAGGCTGTCAAGGAAGGATTTTGGGCTCTGAATCTAGCAGACCACCTGGAGCACTTTTGTGGTGTTGAGCTTGCCTCACTGTTTTTTGGAGAGCAATATGTAGATGTGGACAGATTAATTGGATCACTCTGCATGGAGCAAGGAGAAGAAGTGCAAACTACTACTACTCAAGACTGGTTGCACCGTTTTGTCAAGGCACTGTCAGAGCACAGCATCAGGGTGGTTTTGGCACGTGTTGCCAACAGGTTGACTCTATCCACAGCAGGGCAAACAATCACAGTGGAGGTCTGCAGTAAGATTCAGCAGCCCAGGTTTTTCCCAGTTGCCAGCCACATGCAGCTGCCTGCTTGTGCATCTTACAATGTGTTTGCCTCACGCATGAACGCTGTGTTGCGGCTGGGAGAGTATATGATGAGAACTGATGCTCAGCACGAGCAGCGCCTGGCGAGAGAAGAAGAAAGGGCAGTGACCCAGGCAATGAATGGAGAGATCAGACCTGGCGGATATTACAAATGTGGTTGTGGCTATATATATGCCATTGGTGAGTGCGGTGGACCTATGCAGCAAGCAACCTGTCCTGGGTGTGGTAGCAATATTGGGGGGACTTCACATCGCTTGGCAGGCGGTAATGCGCATGCTGGCTTTGATGGTGCTAGAGCGCCTGCGTGGCCTCAGTGACGTGTTGGCTGATTGGCAATGTGTGCATACAGCGGTGTGTGTTTTTGGACAAGTGATATCAGCCAGTGTCATCCTTAGGACAGAACCTGCTGGCGATTCTTAGCGTGTTTGCACAACATCTTTATACATCAGTGGTGACATACCAGGCGCACAGCTTGATCCTGCCCAGGTGTGCTCCTGTTGGTTTGTGGGGACAGTTGTTTGCTAATACTAGCTTAACAATTGATGCCAAGCTGCTTTGTTGTACAACTGTCCACTGATTCTGATCACCTAGCAAGAGAAAAATCTGGGCAGCAGGTCTCACCACCAATGTCGTAACCTTTTTTTCCTCACCCCCAATATTTTGACGTGTTCAGATGTATTGAAGCCAGAACGTTGCCAAGACCTCATATGCTGCCAATTACAAGTTGCAGCTTATCACAAAGCTATACATTGGATTGGCAAGCGCACAGCCAGACCGACACAGTAGTGCATCATTTCACGCTGGTATCATCGATGTTGTCAAAAGGCTTGTACCACCATGCACAAGGCCACATTGACGCAATGTGCATCGTTTCACAATCTTTACTCGTAGGTACATAGCCAACGCTCATTGACAGCACAGCACATCAAATGGACTCGTGCAATCTCGCTGCCAGCTGTACAGTACAAGAAAGGAGATGCCAGACACACGCCAAACTCCTTCTGGTGCATTCTTCCAGACCATGCCAGTAGTCAGGCTGCTGCTTCAGCAGCTGTTAAGGTAGCTCCCCTAGTACTGGGCACCAAACTGGTCAGCGTTGCCAAACTGGGCTTGCTGGGCCTGAGGGGCTGGAGCTGCATCCCATCCGTCTGCAGCAGTAGCAGGTATCAGCATAGCACAATGCAGTGATATGCTACTATAGAAGGCATGTGCTAACATTTGCTTGTGCTAGCATTGGTACAACCAGCAAAAGTGCAATGCAACAATTAAAGAAACCTGGTCGTGCTGGTACAATGTGACACAACAAATGCGTTTGGTACACATCATTGCCCAGGACAATAAATTAGTTGCTAACCTGCAGCACCAGCAGCAGGGGCAGCACCCCATTCATCAGCTGCAGGGGCAGCAGGGGCGTCCTGTCCAAAGCCAGTCCCAGCAGGGGCAGACTCGTCCCAGCTCTGATCTGGGACACCTGCAACCAAGGCACAGCCAGTGTAAAACCAGACCTTGGCAACTAAACATGGCCTCACCGTTTGCATCCAACTTTGCAACATGCCTCTTCCACCAGGAGACAAGCTGCAATGGGCAAAATTGAGCTGGACACAGTCTGCCCAGGTGAGTTTTGCTGGGCACATGCAAGTGGCAGATGCAAGTAGCAGATGGTGGCAGATGAAGAAGTGAGCTCACCACCAGGTGCAGGCAGCTGGCCGTATGGCTGTGCATCACCACCGTAGTCAGCAGCCTCCTCCTCGCTGGGGTCCTTGGTCTCCTCTGGCTCACGGTAGAAGAACAGGTCAACCATCACATCCCATGGCTGGCCTGGCAGCAGAGTAGAGCGCATCTGCACAACACAGGGGCGCATCAGTCAACACAACCTAATTGCGGGAGCGGTGCCAATGCCCAGCAAAGCTGAACGAGGTTTTTGCTAGACTTGCTGCAAGACTGACCTGGAGGACCATGCGAGCCAAAATCCAGTAAAGGACACCAATGGAGTGCTTGGCCTTGTTGTTGGCTGGGATGGCGACATCCACGTATGGCAGTGGAGAGTCAGTGTCGCAGAAGGCAATGGTCGGGATGTTGACATAAGCAGACTCCTTGATGGGCTGGTGGTCAGTCCTAGGGTCAGTCAGAAGCAGAAGGCGTGGCTCTTCAAAGTTCTTCTGAATCTGATTGGTAAAGGTTCCTGCAAGGCAGTTGAAGAGTGCATCAGCACTGAATGGATGGGTGATGAAGACCGTGACTTGCGAGACGAAGTCGTCGTGTGTCGAACTGCAGTCTTACCAGGGGTGTGACGCCCAGCAAGAGCTTTGGCTCCAGTGTACTGAGCAAACTTCAGTACGGCTCTCTGACCGTAAGGACGTGCTGACTGAACAACAATGTCCTGAGGGTTCTCAATGGCAACAATGATACGGGCTGCCAATTGAAGCTTCTCCCATGTCTTGCCCAGGTTGATCACATAGATACCATCCAGTCGGCGTCTGTACACATACCGCTCCATCTGGTAGTCGCAGTTCTTAGTACCTAGGTGGCATGATGCTGCCAGCATAAGCTGGATGTCAGACTCTTTCTGTGACAACGCCATGATGCCGAATGTGCCTGACCAGGTGCAATTGCAAAGCCAAGAGACTGAGGCAGAGCCGCCACGGTCAACAATGGCATCAGGATTTGACCTATTTGTATTGCGAACTTCTTCATCATCACTCTTGGATTCCCTGAGACTTCAGTCTGCCCAGCTCGCTTTGCTTTGACGGTGACGCAAAGAATGAAGAACCCCAGCGAAACGACGATCCTGATCGAAGGGGCTCTCGCCAAGCGCCGTTGCAGCAAGATGAGCGTCTTGACGGTTAGTCCATCAAGAAAGCAACGGCGATGTCACCCAAAAGCTTCGACGTCTGCCGGTCTGTGCTCACCTCGCTTGTGTTGCAGGGCAAGTCATGGGATTTGCGCTGGTGCGTGTTGACAAGCAGTAGTCTTACGTACTATCGAAGTGTAGAGGACCGGGATTGGGGTGGGGCTGGCACAGTGTTGAGTCTAAGCAGCCTAAAACGGTTTGAGTCCATTTCCAGTCTCGTCTTTCAGGTACCAAGCTGTCGCTTGCGACGATGGACGAACAGCACCGGTTGCACAGCTTGCACATGTTTGTCTGAACGCGCTGTCTCCTTGCCTGCTGCAGTTGTACTTCTATCAGCGGATATTGCAGCTCAAAGCTGCTCAAGAGCAAGAAGCACAGAGATGGATCATCTGCCTCAAGGCAGCTCAGCTCCAGCAAGAGAAGCTTGCAGCTGATGGTCCCAAACTGTTCCAGCAGCTTGCTGCGCCCTCAGCAGCTGCAAGCAGCAGTCCTGCACCCTCACCCAGACACAAGTCAGCAAGTGCAGCTGGTGATGGCATCCTTCTGATTCATGCCAGAGCAAACATTGCCTCACAAGACAGCCATCTGTGCAACACAATGGCACGAGGAGTGCTACCTTCGCATCTTCTTGTGGAGGAAAGTAGAGTCAGCTACAGTCCTCTTTCAGAGCATGCGGCTGCATCGCCTTTCATGTCAGATGCACTGAGGCAGCAGTTCATTGACCAGGCCCATAGTGATAGGGCAGCAAGGGAAGTTGGTCCGCGACTGGGTTTAAGACAAGCCACTTCCAGCACTGCAACTGCAACTGACCACAAGGATGAAGGAGCCGAGTTTGGCGCCAAGACCGGCAAAACACTCACCTTTGCTGAGTAAGCTCTCTGCCCTGTGTCTTTGCAACTTGCGCACATATGTCTCTATGTCCTCTCATGATGCGCTTCTGCTGCTGTGAACATGCACAGCACATGGCATCAGATTGACTGCCAGGTGCTGAGGCTCGAGAGGCGCATTGCAACATGTATCAACACTGCATTTGTGACCATTTTCGTCCGTCATGACAGCAGTGGTTGCTTGCACAGTTGATTGCCAATGCCATGATTGACCATATGACTGTAGGCCCTCTACAAGCCATAGAAGTAAGCCTCATCATGAGCGCAGTCAGTCAGCTGGTCAGGCCTTAGAGCAGCAGCAGCTGGCAGTCACCAGTCGCAGTGCTAGCTATCAGCCCAGCACCAGTAGCCCCTTTGACCACGCCACGGGAGGGCTGTTTGCAACAGAAGATATAGAGCAGCTGTATGCTCTGCCAGAAGGGGCCCGAGCAGGCAGACTGCATTGCTCTGAAGACTGGGAGCCCAGTCATGATACTCAGCAGCAGACCACAGTACAGCAAGACAGTTCAGGTCACAGCTCACCATTGTACCTGTCTTGCAGCTCTAGCAGCGATGTCCATGATAGCAATGAGGTGTCCTCTACAGCGACTCTGCGTCATGACAGCACCTCACTTTTGGGTGGTGGTGATGAAATAGTGACAGCAGCTTCTGGGGTTGCACAGAGCATGCAGCGGAACAGCAGTGGAATTGTCTTTTGGGTTCCTGAGCTCGGCAGCCAGTCTCAGTCTTTCACTGAGTATACCAAGCACCAGATGGACCAAACAGGCGCTGCAGGCTCAGTCCACAAAGAGCTCATGTCCAGTCCCCAGGCAGACAGACAGCAGAGCAGTAGTACCCCACATGGCCTGTCTGCTCATGCATGGACAGCTCCACAGGCAGCAGCTGTCAAAGGTGCTGCTGGTAGCTTCAGCAGCACCTGGGGTGGCAGCTTCTCTGGTGAAGAGGGTCCACACCCCCCCTCGGCCCCCAGTCCACATGCTGGCTGGGCTCATGCCACTACAGGGTTCAGGGGCGGGGTCAGATCAGGCAGGGAAGATCCCAGACTCAGGCGATTTCGGGAAGCAGAGAGTGCTGAACTGCAACATCCATTGCCTCAGCGTGGTTCTCAGTTGGTCACTAGTGGTGCAGTCACGCATGCTGCTGCCAGTCCTAGGGACCAAAGTACATCAGGACATGTACTTGCTGATGTCTGCAACCCACAAGATCAAAACATGGGCAGTGGTGGTGGCAGCTTGAGCATCGACAGCGGGTTTGTAGACCATGATGTTGAGCTGTTGCGAAGCACACAGGATGTTGCAAAAGACAGGGGTGCTGATGAGAAGCAGTACTGGAGAGCGGCGCCATCTTTGGCATGGGGAGCACCTGCTGTGACAACAACAAGCAGCAGCACAGCTGCCAATGTTGGCTGGACTGAGTACTGCAGTGACTCAGATGAATCATCAACCTCCAAGGTGTCAGAACATGCACAGCAAGTTGTGAATGTGGTCAGAAGGGGCAGCAGCCAGGAATGGTCTGGTGCAAGTGATTGTGGTGCATTCTGACAGGGTGCATCTGCAATGGTCCACCATGCTGTAGCGATATGTATTTCTGGAGTGCAGTTCTGGCTTGCGCTGTGCTAACAAAACTTCCATTCTGTGCATATGATGTTTTTCAGCGAATTCTAGGCCTCCCAGGGCCAATCAATGTGTGTTGGTGCAACAGCACGTTCATAGCTTGTATAGTAGTCTGGATAATATTAGTCCGTGTAATGTCACAGAGTGTCTTTTTACCTCCATTGCATGCTACATTGGCATGCACTCTCCAACAGGATGTCAGGTCACCTGACCAACTACTGTTTACTGCTTCACTTTTGAATAGGGCAAAAGCTCGTATGCAAAGCATAGTCTTTGTTGCTTAGCCATCTATCATGATCACAATCATTCTGCAATGTGCATTGCAGCTGATCTGAACAATCACAGAGTGCTACTGAGTAGCATGAGTGTGTTTGTCGGCAGCGCAGTCTCAATCTCTACTTGCAGCTGCACAAACAGTGTGACAACAACAGCTTCTGTGCTCAACATTGCAATCGCATATGGCCTTGCTGCTTCTCCAAGCAACAGTGCACAGTACATAAGGCGCTTTTAGCCCCACCATCAATCTACTCAACACTACTGCACTGACTCACGTCCTTCTTGCATAAACCAGGTAAGTTTCTGGAGCCAGACCACGCACACAAGACACCAAGTAACTTTGTGCCTGGAGCAATTGTATCACATGTTCCCTGCGACCTCTTGTGTCATGGACCTCCAGAATGATCTGCATGCATGTACTGCTGTCTTTGCAAGCAGCTGGACAGGCAGAGAGGCTTGCTAGCACATTTACCAACTTGCAAACTGATCTTGTCAGCGACAATGCACATATGCATGCAAGCACAACAAGACAGTGACTGATTGCTTTCAGGCATGCACTTTGGGTTGCAGCATGTGCAAGCTTCCTGCCTGACAGTCCTACTCACTCATATTACACCATCAAGCAGTGAAAGTACCTGTCGAATATGCGGCCAATTGTGATCCTGAATGCCTTGCAATGCCTGTAGTTCACATCCTTCAACATCTACCTGCACTTGCATACACACACACCATGAGGCACATGTTGGCATCATCAAAGCTATTAGTCCACACCCAAAACCAGGTGAGAGCTGGCCTGTTGCCATCAAAGACTGAGCTGACTGTACAAGAGCACATGCTGTCCCCACATTACTTACCTAGCATCTTCCTAAGGACGCATGGCCTCATCTGAATTTAAGTGCTGTGTATGCCTGGCAGGCAGCTACCCTGAAGCAGCCGGCTGCTTTTGCAATGAAACGCTGACAACTTTGAGGATTTGCCTGACAGGGATCTGTCCAAAAAATGCACATGCACACAGAGACTATCACGAAGCCACCAGCCATACATCCAGCTGCAAAGGTGATCTGGCACATGTTGACATGAAACATGCTGTGTCATTGTCTGATGCTTTGCCTGCTGTGACCACAACACAAGTGAAGCCAATGTTAGCTGTCACTGCTGCACACCATGCAAAATTTTGCTTGACAAATGCCATGCCTCTCCACAAGACTACCACAGACAGTCACTGCACACGTGCAGCCCTTAACATCATTAAAGCCATCACAACCTTTCCCAGGAGCAAAGAACAGCAGCTGTACCTTGAGTAAATCCACCTGACAGATGCTGTGCTTCTCCATGAGGCAGCTGATAGTGGTCACAGGGCATGTCCTGTCCTGGCTGCCAAGGAAGAAGTGGTCGGGCATGATGCTGCGCTGCAGCTGCTCTTTCTCTTGCACGTGGCAGGTGGAGTTGCCCGGCATTGCTGGGTAGTATCGGAACACCTTCTCGCCCTCTGCTTCTGCAATTGCCTGTGGTATGAGTCGTACCTGCACAGTGACAGAGAATGTGAGCTCTTTTCAATCCTGAGACGTCTAATTTATCGCAGAAGCCTCCATGTTGCAGTGGATATCTAAACTCAGAAACGCCTGGAGACAAAATGCAGCCCTACGTGTTTCAGGTACAACGTACCAGCAACGCTTGAACTCCGTTCACATGCTATGCAAGCGCTGATAAGCATGGCAGCAGGCAGAACTAAAACATTCAGTACCCTCTTTGCAAGGTGATGCTGCTGTTGACACCACAAGTGCTGTCCAACTTGCTGCAGTGTATGCAGACAAGTATCCTAAGGCTTGTTCAACACAACTCTGCATTGTGGCAGATTCATTTGTTGACACCAGTGTGTTGACCAAGGGAATTGCTCACAGAGAGCATGCATGCATGCGTGGACAGCATGGTCGCAGGTCACATGTGTGTGTGTGTGTGTGTGTGTGTGTGTGTGTGTGTGTGTGTGTGTGTGTGTGTGTGTGTGTGTGTGTGTGTGTGTGTGTGTGTGTAGCTAGTTGGACATGCTAGGCATAGTTGGAGGCATGCAGTGATACTGCATTGCTGTGCGCTCACATGGTCTAGCAAGCCATGCTGTTGCAGATTTGTTTGTAGAACAGTTAAGTTGGCGGGCAGGGGCTCTACAGCCCAGACAACTGCTGGCACACCCCTGTCAGGACCCCCCTGCATCACCCACCAACTGAATAAGCCTGCACAGCAAAAGTCGCCAGCCAGTTTGTTGTGTCTACTACAGCCCAGCAGTAGGTGAAGCAGTCCTGTTGTATAGTCCTGACAAGTCAGACAGGCTTGCACATACAGACCTTTTGCCTGTGAGGTATGCATTGCAGCAGACAAGTCTCAAACTTGCCAGTACATCACAGATGATAAGAAGAGAAAGCTCAACATGAAACGCATATTCAAAAGCAGCTCAAGCCCTGCAGCTTGCATAATTGCATGGCCACCTTATGTCGCCAAATCATATTGCAAGGAAACAAATATTGTTGCTGTCCAAGTCAGCAGTCAGCCCACATCAAAAAGCTGACATACTAGATTACAAGCCACAAAGCTGTGTTGCCAGCAGAGCTGCACATTGCACTTCAGGCAAGGGCTGTCTTAGCATCATTGCACCAGTCAGTTGGGTGACAATGTAGTAAGACTGACCTATGTTGGCACCCACATCCATAACAACATCTTGGTCTTTGATTTGGATACCGTTTTGCAGGTAGCATTGCTGTTCCACAATCTCTTTGTAGATGAAAACAGCTTCAACTTGGGACTGAGCTGGGACAGACCAACCATTGGGTAATTGCACAGCGTCCTGCAGTCAGAAGTATGAGCTGCTGCACTGCAAGCTGACTGCAAGACGTATGATGTATACCACTGCATGGCAAACAGCCTCAGAGACAACACCATGTGAGGAGACCATACATTCACGTCCCTTTCAGATGTTTTCAGTGACAGCAGCCCTTGCTGACTTTTTATGTCCTCTGTGATGATAGCGTTGTTGAACAGCCCACCTGGACAGAATCAGCACCAAAGTCTCTTACAGGATCTGTGGATGCGTCAGCAGCTGCTGTGGAAGCTTGTGCAGAAGCTGCACCAGCTTCAGATACCAACCATGCTTTGACCTGTCTGTCTGGATGCAAGTCAGCCTGTAACTTGGCTTGGGTTGCCAGATTCTGCAGTGCATCTTGTGCAGGAACACCAGCATTGGCCATATGCTGTGAGATCATGTCCACAGCATTGCTGACACCATCCTCTTCAGCAAGCCTGGCCTGGAGCACGCAGCACACTTGTTGCCATAAATTTGGTAGTCAGGTCAAGGCACAAGGCAGCAGGCATGGTATCTTCCAGTGAGCTTCATGGCAGTGAGGTAGCCATAGACAAGGCTCAAAGCAACAAAGTAATTGATTATATTTCTGTCTTCTACATGACAGCATTACTCAGTGGCTTAGTGAGTGTTGTTCACAGCACTTGCCCAAAACAGATTGCATGTTGTCATCCGTCACAATGCACTGGTAGCACAGCTTAGAGCATTGCGTGCAGAGCTGACGCGTCAGCTGAACAGAACGTGGGTCTAGTTTCAACATATGCTGTGCTCAGTGATAGGCTCAGCAGGTATATACAGAAGCTCACCTTCAAGTCCTGGCACTGTTGTTGCAACCTCCCACCAAGAACTGTCTTGATCTGGCTAGCCAATCTGTCTGCTACAGCAGCAGTGACGCAGTCTGTATCACTGCATGAGGCACCTGATGCTGCTGCATCCACATGACCCTTCATTTGAGGTGCATTCACTTGCCCTGCTAGACAGGGTGCCATGTTTGCAGTGGCTTCCTGTTGTTGGACTGGACTAGGCCCAACAATGTCCTTGGTGGCGCCCTGCAAGGCTACTCCTAAGTATGTTAGCCTCTCAGCCTGCAGCAAGATCAGCCACAAGGTCACTGCAGAGGATGTTGGTGTGAGGCTGACAGGTAAAGCAGGCGTATTGCAAAATCATGCAGCCTTGAGCAGGTAACAGAACAGGGCTTGCAGGTGCTGCATGCAACCCCCATCAGCCGTTGCTAAGGCTAGGTAGCTTGTTGCATCAGGGAGGATGTAAGTGTGTCCATGACTGTTGCAAGTTCTGCAGCAGAACAAGGCTGATGCACACAGATGACGTGTCGAACTCATGCATTGACACCATAGCAGAGACTATCGCTGGCAAGTGCAGGTATTGCTGGACAGGCAAATAAGGTTTTCGATTCTGTGTCTATTCGTGGCATGTGCCAAAATGACAGCATGCATGTTTGCCGGCACAAGCAACCTTACCCAGGAGAACTGGTCAAAGTGGAATGGGCAAACAACATGGGGCAGGCCAGCTGTTAAGACAGCTGCACTGGTTCCTGCCCCTCCATGGTGCATCACAGCATTGCACTCTGGTAGCAGCAAGTGGTGGGGTATGGAGCCTGCAGCTGCAATCATAGGGGACTGCTCTTGCCCCACATTTGCCATGTTCACGGCGGAGAGCAATGGCTTCCAACCTCCTGTGGATACGGTGATTGTTTAGCCTCATGACATTGTGCATTGACTGGAGTAGCTAGCCAGTTTCTGAGCCAGCAGGCAGTGTTGATCTTGCATATAGATGCTACAGCCATGATATACTTGTCTTGGGCGCCTCCCATGAAAGATGCATCATGCCATGACGCATCAGCCATGTTCATTGCTAGCTGATATATGCTACAAAGAGACCAGTAACGGGATGCAATGGGCAGCGACTTCTGCCAGCCATTGACTTAGACAAGGCTGACAAACCTGACTCTGCAACCAGGCAAGCAATTACAAAGGGACCTACCTGTCAATAGGATACCCTTTGCGTCTGCCTTTCGAAGGGCAGCAAGCAGCACTTTGACAAGATAGTGGGGGTCAGGTAAGAGACCCATGCAGCCCATGCTGCCAAAGTCAATGCAGACCAGTGGGTGGCCTGTCTGCCATTCTGCCAGGCTGATGTCGTGCAAGATGGGTGTGATGAAGGCCTGCAAACTCTTTCTCCTATCAGCTGCCTGCAGATTGCACTGGACTCTATGGGCACTGCATTGAATGGGCTTACTCTGCCAGCATTGCAGATGCTGGGTCACAGTTTGTCTGGTAGCAGTCAAGCCCAGCAGCCCATACAGAGCAATTCATTAGCAGTTCACTAAACCCATTTTGACTCTCCACCATATGAGACATGATCAGCATGCTCATGCGGCTGCTGCTCTTTACACCTTGAAATCATGCTACCATTTGACATAATGCTGATGAGGGCATACTGAGAGAGGCCTTACATTGTGAGGCCCTTGCTGCTGCCAGAAGCCACAGCAGTGCACGCTGGCCGGCCAGTATCCAGGACGCTGTATGACATGCTCACTCAGGCCGTACAGTAGCGGAATGCTGTAGGGTAGCTCATGCTTTTCTCCATGAACGCTGCTATCCAGGTTGAAATCATCCTCAGCAGCAACGGTTGGGTCGCTACAGCTTGTAGCATTGCTGTCTGGGCACTTGCCTGGTTTTGTGCCATTGGCACAAAGATTGGCAGCAGGACTGGTGCTGCCTGGCTTGGCCTTGCCAAGCTTTGATCTGCTAGTACAAGTGGCGAAGGGGATAGAAGTGAGGTTCAGGCAGTCTCGACGCCATGTGGACCAACGTTGTGAAAAGGCAGGCCACAGCCAATGCTCTACTTCAGCCCAATTGACACACCCTGATTATAAGCCATACAGGACATTGGGTGTGTTGCTGTTGGGGTACTGTTGGTGGTTACTTGGGGTACATCAGGATACAGTGGGACATGCTGAGCAAGACTGCGTGCTGATCAGTGACTGCTGAGGTGGCAGGAGTCAGCTGCTGCTAATGGCAAGCATGCACCAGGAGGACTGGAATGGTGATACATGACCATGCAAGACAGTTCAGCAACCACATGCTGTAGCATGCAAGAGTAAAGTTGGAGAGTCAGCCAGTCAGAGTATAGCCATGACGCCATGCATCAACCGATCAGCAGGAGCATGTAGCAATGATACCTTCAAGAGACATCTGAAGGGCATTGTGAAGGGCAGGCCAAGCCTTGCGAAACTGCCTCGGAAACGAGTTTGGAGCTGTGTATGGAAGTAGACAGGGAGAGATGGCAAGGCTAGGAATCCCAAGAGCTTCTGCCAAGTGCAGTGCTTCTAATGAGAAGAGGTTGAAGATGATGAGTGTGCGCTGAGGCCGCTGGTTTGCAGTAATCTCCTGTGCCTGAGTTCATGCAGTAACTGTCAAGCGCCTGATGGACAGAGGTGACAAGCGCATGTGTGACCTGCTTACCAGCAGGAAGCTCTCGTGAAATGCTGCCATAGACTTGCCCAAGTCATGATCAGACTGGAATGCCTCAGCTAGTTGCGAAACTGTTTCATTACGAGCACGTTTCATTGTTGAGTCATCCTGCTTGTTCCACACCATGAGTCACAGGCTGTGTATATCATAAGCTGAAGGTAGATAAGTTATGTTGCTTTACAGTCAAAACTATACCTGAGTGTTCCACACTCTTGCAGGAAGAGTGTCCAAAAACAAACTCTTTATGCCTGACGGGTACAGCACATCTTTTAACCAGTGCTGCAGGGTAAGATATAGCACATCAACATTGATCGTGAGACTTCATGCCAAAATGAATGGCGACAATGCATGCATCACTTCAAGATCACCTTGTGGTCAAGGTGTGTCACAAAGTGCAGCACAATGTGGGGATGACGAGACAGCAGAGCATGTGCGAGTACAGCTGCCGGCTGCACATCCCCCCGAGTCCCTTTGGCCAAAAAAAGAATATGCATGTGCAAGTGGTTGCATCAGTTGCCCTGCGGATCTATAGTTTTCGCTTGATACGTGCAGCTGCCAAACTCACAGTATCACTAGGCCCGGCGCGTAATGTACAAGCGCAGAAATCCGCACTCTAGGCCTGCTCGAGCAGAAAGGTCCATATGAAGCAAAGCAGCATGCACAGCACCTTGGGCAGGTGTTGAATCTACATGAATCTGAACAGTGTATGCCAAGATGTCAAAATGCTCCTTCTGATAGCAATTTGTCCATTTCTTGGGTGATGTTTCTGCTAATTGGGTTCATGCTGATCCCAAAGAAGCGCTACAACTGCTAATTGGCCGTGCCCAAAGAGGTTTCCTAAAGTATGCTCATTTGTTGGCCTTGGCAACTATTTCAAGCGCTTCATACAGGGTTATGCAAAGCTGTCAGCACCTGTCGTCACCCTGACCAGCAAGAGGGTCCAGTTTATGTGGTGGGGAAGAGGCAGCTAAAAGCATTCAAGTTGCGGTGGTGTTTGACTAATGCTCCTGTCTTAGCCCAGGCGGACCCCGATGCACCCTGTGAAGTACTTTGTGATGCATGCGGCATTGGCTGCTGTCAATGCAGAATCAGAAGCCAATCGCCTTTCACAGCTTCAAGCTATGCGATGCTGAACGCCAGTGTTCTGTGGCAGAGCATTTCTTCTGGCAGCCATCATCGCTTTGCAGCAGTGCCAGTACTACTTGGAGGGTGTCAGAGGTGGAGCTGTTGTGACAACATCAGTCACAGCTATTCAGAAGTCAAACAGCTATTTAGACAGAAAGCCCGCTGTGCAACTGTCATGACATCTGACAGCATGATTGTGCAGTCCTGGCAGAAACCACAAGCCTAGATGTAGGCCCTAGGGTCAGTCACGCAACGTTACTCTAATCTCTGTGCAATCAATGTTGCACCCAGCTCCAGAGCTGCTCACTTCAACCAAGGGCACCTCTATGGCAAAGATCTGACGGCAGCTGCTGACATGCAACAAAAGGCAGTAAAAGCAGCAACCCTGAGGGTCAGGAGACAAGCAGTCACAGAGCTAGCAGACTGGCTCTGCGACTGAAAGAGGACATTCAGCAGGCAGCAATGCCTGGAGACATACTGCGATACTGGTATGCTTCAGGCAGCACTGGCCTCCAAATATGGTTCACGCAGGCTCAGGCACATTGGCTGGAGAGCTCCTATCTGCACCAGACAGCCTGTCAGGTATCAAGCTTCCCCCACCACCAGCCAATGAAGTTGAGCTGCTTGAAAACGGATCCTGATCACATACAGACTGGAAACATCAATAGAAAGAATACGGCATACATATCAAGACCATGCTGACTGGCTGAGATGATCTCAATACTTTAAGCATTTTACCAGGCTCTGCACGTTGACTATAGTAAATTCTTGGGAATGTGTACCTGAGATCCAAGCTATCATGGTGATTGGCTTAGCGAACTATACCGCAGAACTCAGCTACCAGACCAATGGACAAAAGAGCAGTGCTGCTGTCAGAGGCACAGATGCATGCACTGCTTGGCAAAATGCATATGCTGCACAGTCAATTAGGCTGATTAGGGATGTGTAGAGGTTGTATATGGATCACAGCTGCTTTGCCAGCTGCATCATGACTGTTTTGCATGCAGGCATGCATCTGCAAGTGTAGACCAGCATGGATGCCCGGTGGAACATGTTGCTACTGGGGTGAAAACTCCTAAGTCGTTGCAGCTGGTTCGGTTGAAAATCAGCAGGTCCAAGCTGACAAGCGGCCTCCTTGATGACACAAGATGCCGCTTGTAGTGGTGTCAAAGCTGCAGCACTTGTGCGTGGCGCTGTTGATCGAGTTTAGAGACTGTCTCGGTATATGTCTGTCAAGCTATGTTATCACAGCAGACTGTCACCAGAAAATCAGCATTTAACCTCGACCTTGCTTGCCTGCAGAGGACGTCGGGGACACTCCGATTGAGCTCTTGCAGCCAGTGTTACTTCGGTGCAATGCAGAGCAATTGGCAGGCATAGAAGATGGCACAAGGTTCAGCTGCTTCTGCACCTGTTTACCTGCAACAGATTTTGCCAAGGTTGGACAGCCAACCAACTGAACACGGTGTCATGCAGGGAAGGAGGACGAGAATTGCATGATGCTCTCCAGCCACATTGGCATAGGGTGTTTGTGGCAGACCTTGGAGATGGGCTTGAGAAACCTCTGCAGGTAAGCACATTCATTCTTGCCCTGATTGTTGTCAAGCATAGCTCCAGGTGCCAGTCATTTTTCATTGCAATCAAACATGGAGCTATATGTTTTGACTGGTGTAGACCGCGACTGCAGGCAACTGGACCCAGATCAGCATCATACAACGCTGCTGGGTTGCAAAGTAAGTCATCACAAGCAATGCGTTGGGCCTGTAAGTTTGGGAGCCTGGTGACAACTGCCAAGCACGTCTAAGTCTGGCAGTACGGCTAGATGCTTAGCAATGCTGTATGCATGCATATGTGTTGTACCAGGACAGTGAAGCAACATGGCCGGCCTAGCAATTTTGTCATGTCACATGGCATCGAGCTTGGGGATTGCAGGAAACTGGAGACAGTTATATCAGGCAGGCCAGCAGAGCCTGAAGCAGAAGGCTGCAAAACTAGGCAAGCGGCTGCGAGCCATGACTCAGGCTGAAGTGCAGTCTCGGCAGACAAAGCATGTCGAGGTGAGTGTGTCTTGTAGGTAGCTCAGGCATGCATTATAATCACAGCTCAATATTGTCACCTGCAGCCTTGCTGACTTGTTGCTGCATGTCACTTGTTTCATATCTGTGCTGCAATGAAGTTGCGACTGAAGCTGCTACTTTGATGTCAGCATGCTTGCCATACAAGCCTCGTAATGTTCTTGTGGTGGATTTTGTAGGCAATGCCAATCCTCACATTCCTCATAGACAGACAACAACGCTTGTGGTCTTTTTCCTGACTTTGCTCTCTTGTGTTTACAGATTATAGAAGCCCCTTGTTCTCTGAAGCGCCACAAGAGCTCCAACAGAGCAAGCCCTGCCAAGCAGCGTGTCCAGGTCATCCCAGCACGCCAGCGAGTGCTTTCCAAGCTGGGTCTGCTTCACAACAGCAGTCTAAAGCACTTGGTGCGAATCCGGCCTCCTCGACAAGCAGTTCAGCAGACTGCAAGTCGCCCACTGCTGCCGCGCACGTTCAAGTCTCCTGCCAAGACCAAGACAGCATCTCAAGAGCAATTCCCAAAACAGCATGCAGGTCTCAAGCAGACCAGCTCACATAAAACCACCCTCACCGGTGCAAGAAGTAAACCACAGCAGCCTGTTAGGCATGTGTCCTCAACAGTCAAGACTACATTGCTGTCAGGCCAGACACCAACAGCTGCACCAAGTGGAGCTCTGATTGAGGATGATATCGACTGGATGATGGCAGATGCACCACAAGCAAACAGCCTGGATTCTCTGCCTGCTCAAGAGCAGACATGGACGGTGCAGTACCTTGAAGAGCATGACAACAATGCAGATGACATGCCTGTGTCAAGCAGCAGGAGTCTGAGGCGTTCTGACTCTCAAGTGGGCAACAGTATGCAGGACAAAGCTCCAGTCAAGCATGGCACAGCTTCTTGGATTGAGGATGACATCCAGTGGGAGTAATTAGGCGCCTTCTGACCAAAATCAGCAGCTATGGACACAGATACATAGACACAGGTAGCAGCAGTAAGGCCTGCAACTGTGCCTGGTACAGCCTGCATGCTCTTAATTGGGATGCACCATATGGTTTCTGGTGATTGCATGACATACTGACAACGAGTCATATCCTGAACTGTCTAGAGTCCTTGCATGGTGATGCTTTGTACTTCAGTACGTGTTGCTCTGCATTAACATTGAGGTAGCACTTGTTCCAGCTACCAAGCAATGCAAGGTGGACATGCTGACTTTGTTTGAAAACTAGATTGATTCGACAGTGTAGTAAGGTTTTACTGTGTGCATGCTAATTTCATGTTTTCAAACCTGCATTCTCTTAGGAGTAGATCCTGGGTTTATAGAATTGTTTACCCGTCAGTCAAGACTGTTCAGGGTCAAACACCTCAGCTGAGAGGTCCATGGGGCCAAGTTTTGACTGGATCTAACAATTTCAAAGCGTTCACGCTCATCTGGGTACTTTGCTTCTTCTTCTTTGGCCTCAGTCACACAGCCCTCAGCATGTGAGTTGCACAACATAACGCCTTGATGCGCACTTCGACCGTCGACGTGAGGGGCAAGCCTGCTGTACAGCCAGCCAACTTATCGCGCAGAACAGTGCTGCTCAAGGCTGCAGCTCGACACGGCTGCCGAAATTCTTGCTTGAGACCAGTACGTAGCAAAGCAGTGATCAGTCATTGGCAAGGCTTGGCCTCTGTCTGAAACTCTGTGTCTGAGCAAGCTTCAACCCTCAGCGTAGTCGAGATACCTTTGTTGTCAGGGATGCTCGACAAAGGGGATCAGCACGCTTTGTTGCTGTCGACTTTAGCAGGGTTGTCGACATCTATCGGCGGGGCCATCGCTATTGTGAAAAAGCCTGGCAACGATCTTCTTTCTTTTCTGCTGGGTATAGCTATCGGCGTGATGGCGACGCTGTCGGTTTTGGAGATGTGGCTTCATAACGCTGTTGAACATGGACCGGTTGCTATAACTGCAGCAACAGCAGCTGGCGTGGCTTTATACTACGCAGCGCAACCTTACTTTCCAGACTTCGAAACACATCAAGTAATTTCGTGGGACAATGAGACCTAGCTGCAAACGTGTCAGAAGCAAGCTTACTCGACACGAAACCGTAGCTCTGTTTCTGCAGGTCTCAAGTCACACTGACGACAAAGGACAGCTTGATGGCGACAAAGATGGTAAGCCAGGCGTTTCTATAGTTGCACATCTGCAATTCAACTATCATCCTCTATCTACAAGCCTCATGTGCGGGTACATATGCAGCTTGCAGCAAAGCACTGCTCAGGCGCTGCAGTACTCACAACAGCATCATACTTTGCAGGCATTAGCAAACACCGTCAGTCATCAACTGCAACAGCAGCAATTGCAGATGTCAAGACTGGGACACCTACTGGCGAAACTAACAGCAGGTGCCACTTTGATACAGCTGTTCTGCCCATCAGAGTTTTCACTGCTAACACAGCATTGGTAGACATTAGCATGACTTTGTTTGCTGCAAGACTCCTTCTTGTCTTTTGGCAGGGCTGTGCAAGCAAGATCTGCTGAGCTGCTCAGGCTTGGTCTGCTGATGGCACTCACCATGACCCTGCATAACTTCCCTGAAGGCTTTGCAGTAAGGTCCTGACATTGCCTTGTCTGACATCACACCAAATGCTGATAGCCAGACGTGTCTGGCACAACTCACAGACGCTCACTGATGCAATTCTGCAAAAATCAGCCTCTGCACAATGTACATCGGCCAAAGTTATGGTGCTGTGCAGGTGGCTTTCTCTTCCTTTACAAGCATAGGACCAATCATGGCAATTGCTATTGCTGTGCACAACATTCCAGAGGTAATCAATGGTACTGATCCCACCCACTACAGCTTCAGGTCGTGCAAGTAACCTCAACCAGTATTCTGGGGTTTCAACAGGCATTTGCCAGGCAATTTGTATCGCTGCATGAGATGGTACAACAGCGTATGATCTTTCACAACATGGACACTGAAGCACTGGCTGCCGCGTGAAGCTGTATACTGAATTGCTCTTTGCTGGCTGTCAGGGAGTCATAGTGGCAGCCCCAGTGTATGCAGCTACAGGGAGCAGATGGAAAGCTATGGGCATTGCCACAGCATCAGTAAGTTAGCCCTGTCCTTACCATATCTGAATAGCAGCCTTGACATGGTCCTAAGCAAAACAGTCAGTTGCATCGACTCATGCATGATGTTCATTGTGTGCACTAAATGATCAGACGAGGTGCTGAGAAGCAGTGTGTCTGGGCTAACACTTTATTCACACTTACTTAGTGTCAGGTGTTGAGTCAAGTGTTGGCTTGCAAACGTAAGTAGCTACTAACACTCAGCTTGCCTGCTAGTTGGTCATGATGGCATGCAGGGGCTATCTGAACCCCTTGGAGCTTTGATGGCATTGCTGTCCATCAGGCCGTTTCTGACTCCCATGCGGCTGCAGTACATGCTGGCCTTTGTAGGTGGCATCATGGTAAGCTGAATTTCCATTCCTAAGCAGTACTCGATGGTCTCATTCTTGGTCTGTTGTACAGCAGCTTTCAGAGAGTTGGTTCCCTTGTCCAATCCCTTTCATTCTGCTGATGCACAAACACTGTGGATAGGCCCAGGGTGGTGCCGCACTACCTGAGCTTCACCAAATGTTTGCTATGCTTTTATTTCATAGCATGATTTGTATAGATTGCATTGCTTGCAGATGGCAGTGTGTGCTCTGGAGTTGTTACCAGAGGCACGGAAATGCAAAGAGGATTTGCGACTCATTCAAGGAGTGGGCTTTGGGTCAGTCATTATGCTGGCAACATTGTGGGCAGGAGTATAAACCCATTCGTAACTACATGTTGTACAATAAATTGTGTCTGGCACTGAGCATCACGGCAATGTATTTCAAATTTCTTTCAAGCAACACATTGCAATATTGTCCCTTGGTTCATTGCTGCTTGAACATATCTCGTTACACACACTGACAGCTACTGTGTCAAGGATCAGTGTGGCAGTGATACGTTTCGTTTGGTCACCTGCTGTCCTGCCAAGCACGCAAGGGGCGCAACAATTGACATCATTTGGCAGGTGGAATCATGCGTGTCACACAGTCTGTACACCAGTATATGACATAATATTGTGCCAAACTGAAATCCAGCGATCTGCTAGCCGCAGCGCTAGCGTCCAGGCCTATCATTCTGCAGAAGGATTTGCGCAGCGCTGCACAAATAGTACAGTGATGCTTTGCTTCAAATGTCCCAGGTGCATTACAGCCTCGCATTGGTGAGGCGTCACCAGAGTCTGCAATGGCTGTACGCAAGCTAAGTCTTGCTTTCAAAGCACATATGTGCAGACCCACACTTGTCAGCTCCTGACCTTCTTGCTGTCAACAGTGAAGACGTCCAGTTGTCTTCAAATCACATCCTCAAATGACAGTATGTGAGAGGGTATATATTGGACACTGGATCAAGTCAATGCATAACTCTAACAATGAAACCCTCACCTACTCCTGGTGTGTCTTTGACTGCCTATTCACTTTGCCTAACATCTATGAGGCACTTGCTACAGCACTGCCCAGTCCTGTCACACCCTGCAGCAGAAGCATGCACTTGGCGACCAAGAAAGATGCACATTGCATGATGAATGTGCAACACAATGCTGTTGGGATGGCCTTATGTGGTGGTCGATTATAGCCGTTTGCAGAGTTACAGCTGGGCGTATGAAAACATCAATATCAGCCTTGCAGGCACACAGAGCAGGGCAATGTGGAGTATGGCAGCCATGTGCTGTGTCTTATGCATGTGCATCGAGCTGTGAATCAAAGTCCACCTTGTCGTCATACCTATCACTGTCTGTACTGAATGTGCCTTCCAAGATCTGAAACAGCCTCTGCTTATCCACAAGTAGACCGTGGCGCAATGAAATGAGGTACTGCCGGTCACCTTCAACATTCAGCGGGATCATGGGCTGCTCAGCCAAATTATGCAACTCTTCTTTTGTGCAGTACTTTAAAGGAGGCACCACACGCTCAATAGGAACAGTGGAGTCCTGCAGCACCATGACAGCATGTCAATTGAGAAGTGTAAGGGTAGCATGCACTGTGCCATGACATGGCACTTGTTCAACTCAGTCAGACAGAAAGGTAGTTTTTCACAGCCCAAGACACTCCTCATGTTGTGTTTTGCTGCATGCTGATTACTACTACTGCAATGCAATCATGAGCTACCAGATTGATCAGTAAGCAGCTTGGCGTTATAACGGCAAGCTGGCCTTGCTACTGACCTTGTCTTGCAGTGACACGCGCTCGGTGGTTTGTTAAGCATGCAAGTCAAAGCTGCATAAAAAACAGCGCATGTCAACTATCAAGATGTTCACAGCCAAAGCCAATGCAAATCACTTCAGTTCAATCCGTGCAAGCCATCATTCAACTAACCAATGCATGCATCCAACCTTCAGTCAAACAGATATTGTATCAGTCCATGGACACTTGCTGTTGAGGTGCCTGTGTTCCAGTGGTGAGTCAGAAATGATGACCTGTCTGTTTCCCCAGAAGTCCAGCACGCTGAAACGGAGCAGGTGAGGCCCCATCAGAGACAGCTCACCAATATAGCGCTGTGAGAACCACCACAGTGTGGTTGAGGCAAAGCCACAGCCCAGAATCAAAGAACTAGCCATAACCATCTGAATGCCTGACACACTTCCCTGCAGAGTGTGTAATGAAGACTTTCTGTCTGGCAGCATCATCATGTTGCTGACTTGCTTGTTCGCTTGCACTATGCAACTGGTCACAATAACAGAAGGTTAGCACAAAAAGTGCAACAGCTGCACAAAGTATATCAGCGGGCTTTGGGATGCCAAGAAGTGCTCATGCACTGGCATATGTGACCAGGCCCTTCACATGCATATAACGTTTGACTCAGCTGCATGCAAATTGTGATGTGAAATGTACAAACAGTGTCAGCCAAGCTCATCACAGCTACTGTGCTCAGAAAATTGTTCAAGGCACCCAGATCCAAATCATTTAGTTTGTGTATCCACACTTCTCCCTATGTCAGATGAGCAAAGACAGAGTGCATGCAGAACAGCGACCTGTACAGCTCTTACCTCCATCAGGAAGGTGTTGATAGGAATGGCCAAGGCAGCGATGCCCACCAATTGGAAGATCTTGAAGCGCACCAGCAGCCTAAAGGTTTGCATGTAGCGCCCCTTGTACAACACAACCTTGGTGTCGTCTGGAATGTCATTTGACGATGGGAGTTGAGCTTGATTGGTGCCTGTGTCTGAAGCTGCCGCTGCTTCAGACTCTGCTGGTTCTCTCCGAGGATATGGTACATCTGGCTGCTGATGGGACACACAACTTGCAGAATGGAAGCTTGATGTATTTGTCCACACCAATGGCCCGACAGGGCTTGAGGTGACATAAGCTTCAGCAGGCAAGACTGTTGGAGTGCTGTGGCAAAGAGCAGCCGTGCTGACATTCCTGACAGGATCAGGACATTGCAGATCTGCACGCAGACATGGCAGGCATTTTAGGTGCCACTTAGTAATGGAGTATCCTGTGTACTGCCCAGCATCTATGGTCTGTGAGTTACTGCGCAAACGTCAGCGAGCTATTGCCAAGATGCTGTACTTCACTCACTTGACACTAAGCTGAGACTTTCGTTGCAGGGCCGATTCTTCAGCCAACATTGCTGCAGGGCGTCCTTTGACAAGGGGGACAGGCGAGTTGCAACATCTTGACCGCTGAGCAGCTGTGCGGTCCAATGGTGATGGTGGCCGTGCTCAGAGAGCTGGAAGGCCTTGCAAGCTGGTCGGTTTCGCAGCAACCTTACACTACTTGCGCTGCAGGACCTGAGTGATAGCAGGCCGGCCTTCCTCAGCAGCCAAAAAGCCCACATACGATCACACAAAAAACAATACCCAGATGGTCACAGCGGCAAAGGCTGCCATCACCCAGATGTCTATCGTCGCTACTCCCCTTTTGACAGGAGTGAATCGCTCATCTGCAGTGTGCGTGGCCATGTCAGGGACAGGCGCAATCTGCGGCAGATATTGTTTGGCAAGTGCCGCGACGGAATCAGTGCATTCACTCTGAAGGTGCGGCGGAAGCGTCGACTGGCAGCAGCAACATGCAAAATTGACAATCGCTCTCAAACCAGGTGACTAAGAAATTTCTCCGAAGTTACACGCTTTGCTAATCCCAACGGGCATTGCGACAGCCGACCAATTCAGGTACTAGCTGCACCCCCAAATGCGTGAAGGGCTCGCAATTGACCGACCAACAGGTCCAGTGCGGATTCGCTGTTTCTGTATATTTCACTTCAGGTGGCAACGCCGCTTAACCGTCTAATGTGCCCTGTCAATCACCCATTATGAATTGCGAATCCCATTAAGGGAAGCAGGTATGGCGGCGGTGCGTGTTGGTCTTGCTCATTGGGTACCTACACAAGTGCAATCGAACGGCTGCTTGAGCGCAAGTACCTGGCACATGCACATCCATACATGACACTCAGCTGTGCAATCGCTGACGACACAGCTTGCGCTTCAACTAGTATGTTGCTGTTACTGTTTAAGCATTGCAAATGCTGTTGACGGCTTGCTCTTGAGAATGGCATGGTGCAGTCTGCAAACGTGTATCAGTAGTCTTTATTAGCACACGCTGGTAACACATGACATTGCTGTCGACCTTCAGCAGCGCAGCTGCAAAGCCACGCAGATAGACAAACTGTCTGTCTTCAATACCCTTGCATTGAGTAGCACAGACTTTGTTTGGCTTGTGACTTTTCATTCTCAAATTGAATGTGTCTCCACTTCCTCGCACATGTGACTCTTCTGACCCATTGCCACACCTGGCACTCATACCAGGCTGACACCACTTTGGGTCCCAAACAGCCAGCTCATGGGCCACATGTTTCCAGTGCTCAAGGCACTGATTAAGTATGGCATACAGTGTAGCATACAGCCATATACATGTAGAAGGACATCTATGTACTTATCTGGTTCAGCACAGCTTGTTGCTTACATGTCTGTCAGATTCATGAATCTGCCACTGGCCACAGCAATAGGCTTGAATCTACATGCTCAAGAGGTCTGGTCAGAGATTGGAGCATTGATCTGCTTGCTGCACGGTACGTCAGGCTGAGCGGCTCACTGCCTGCTGTAATGCTGGTGAATGCTGCAGAAGCTCTTTGAACTCATTTTCTACAGCTTCAAGTGCTTTTTGAACAGATGTTTGTGTTTCTTTCAAGGCCTTGATGTCTGCCTGACGGCTGACTGCAGTGTCTTTGCGGTCTTGTAGAAGCTGAAGCTTGGGCATCAAGAAGTACCTGTGAGGCGTCAACTTGGATATATGTATTGCATAGCTACTTTGACGCTAACCAGTAGCAGTACTGTGACTTACGCTCGACCAATTTGTTCATATGTCTTGGCATCGTCAGGAAGGTTGTTGAGCTCCTCAGCTGTCAAAACTGCTCGTTTTTGCTCTGTGTCACAAGACCGCAATTGCGCAGCTACCTGTCCAAGGCATCGCAGCTGCTCAAATCACTGAATGGGTATCACCTTGGTGACTTTGTATGCAGTGACTCACCTGCTTCTTTTTTCTGGTCTGGTCGACAAGCTTTTCCTGCAGCTCCAAAAATGCCTGCTTGTCCCTCTCATCTAACTGATCCATACCTTCAGAAAACGGCTGATCGCTTGCTGATTGACAGCCCACAGTCTTCTGCTCAAAGCTGACTGAATAGTTTGCCTACTAAGCTGTCAAGCGAGCGCTCAACTCTGGTAAAGCGAGGGGTCAAGCACGATCAACCGAAGTGCACATTGCAGAGGGCAGCCGGGAGAAAGAGTGCTGGCGGCGGACGGAACGCAAGAATGCAAAGCTGACCTTGTTTGCATCAAAAACGCTCCGCCGCGAGTTGAGTCTGCTTGCGCTTGCATGGTCAAGTTTCCTCTGAACAAGCTTGACAGACTTTCTCTGGCAAGATGACTAATCGGTCAGGTGCAGGCAAATTCTTGACAAGCAGCGTACGCTTCTGAGGATTGCGACAGTCGATTGCAGTCATGACCGCCTGGGGACAGGCCTGCCGGGTGGCAACAAGAGCCGGCGCTGCGTCACTGCGCAGACAAGGCTTGTCGGGAATGGAAAGTCAGGCAACCTCTGTTTCAGCTTGCGCAAGCGTACAGCAATTCAGGGGAATGGCATCAGGTACCGTGGTCATCAGGTTTTGCAATACACTGTAATGGTATGCAATGCATGTGGACAGATGCCGAAGTAAGGGTTCGTTGTTGTAGGTGGTCACCATGGTCATGAGGTCACATACAAAGGCTTGACGCTTCACGCACCAGCAACGTGGCACACATATGTCGGCAAAGGCATGTGCAGCCTAATGTGGTAAGAGTAGTGTGCTGTTCGGAGACCATCAGGTGACCTTGCAATTTTGATTGTTAAAAAAAGTGGTTGTGGCTTGGCAGGTTTTGGATATTTTACCGTGCCTACCATGATGGAGATGCATTTCTGGTGAGCATAAGTGTCTGTATCTCCTCTGTCTGACTGCCTTGGCCATTCAAGCCAACAAGAAAGTCCTTTTGTGTGCTTGAGGCATAAACCACCTTTTTGCTGCAGTTTGGACATGCGCCACACTTTGAGCATGAGCTACATCAAGAGGGCCACCATGAGGTCACAGGCAGCCATTGAGCATTCAGCCAGTTTGCGCATCAGGCAGTGATAGCCAGTGAAGGCCTGCTGCTGTGCAATAATTTTTCTACTGGAGCGACTTCTGAATCAGCAATCTGGGCGATAGTGCAGTTCCTACATCATTGCAGTTTTCTCCCAAAAGCAGGCCGGAGCTTGACCAATGCGTGCAAATTACACCTGCAGTGGCCATGCAAGGTAGCACTCTGCATTCAGTTTGTCCAACGGCAGTCAGGATTTTGCTGAGTGTGTAAGAGACCTGAGTCGAGAATATGGTCAGGATGCTGGTTGCATTGAAACTTTATGCAATGGAACAGATCAATAATTGGTACACATGAGCAACATGTGATTTCAGCCTTCGACCTATGCACCTCGAGGTCCCTGTTGGGTGACTGTGCAACTATAGAAGCATGTTACGAGTCACTGCAATTGTCGTGCATATCGTCCAGATCTGTTACATGTTGCAACACGAGCAGAACGTGTAAAGAACAGCATGCTGAATGAGCAGATGAGTGTACTGAGCAATAGATTGTGTGTATGCCTGAAACAAGGAACCAAAGCTGCCGTCAAAAATCGTCAGGTCATACATAATGCCCTGTTGGTACACAATGATACAGCTGCAATAAGCTGGGGAACGCCTCAGCTCATGCAGAGATGAATGCTTTCCTGAGATACAGGATAGTTGTCACAAAAAAGATGCTAAAATCAAGAGCTTCTGCGCATGCATTGTCTGCGTTTGAGTTCGTTTGTAGAAGCAACAGCAGCGTAATCCTGTAGCACACTCTGCTTTTCATGTGCCCTCAATTTCCTCAAAGCCTTGGTCTGAGTTCCCTGCACAGCCCGCCGCTTCACCTGCATGGTAGGTGCTGCGTGAGGGCCAAGCTGCAGCAGCTAGGCCATCGTGTGTCACAACACACACAGCACGTAGGTGTGGCTATTACGTCTATCCCCTTTTGCCGCTGAGACCCATAGATCTGCCCCTGCGTCCAGCTTCAGGCTGTGCAGGGTCAGTATAGCTCTTCAGCACTGAGCAGCGCTGCGGCTCCTTCAGCTTTCTAAGTGCCTTGAATTCGATTTGACGGATGCGCTCCCGGGTGACCTGCATGATGCAGTGACATCAAGAGAAGAAAGAAAAAGGCCAGCCCAAAAGAGTGCATCCCAAATTGCAGTTACACTAACGAGCACTGCTGAGGCTGCATTGCCAATATGTCCATCACCACAACTAAGATTATGTACTTAAGTACCTATGTCAGTGTATTACAAATATAAATCAGATAAAAAAATTGAGTAGCATCTAGATGCATCCAAGGCTGTCAAGACACTCACTTGATAGAAACCACAAATGGCCCTAACCCACTCAAACGCAACCTCTCAATCAACCCAGCATAACAGCACATGCGTGAAGACGCCTCACCAGCAAAATGCGACCGACTTCTTCCAGCGTCTTCTCCCGCCCATCATCCAAGCCGTAGCGCAGCTTGAGCACCGCGCTCTCCCTGGCTGACAGAGTATACAGCAGGTTCTCCATGTCTTTGTTCAGCAGCTGCTGTGTAGCCGCTTCTTCAGGGGAGATCTCGGTTTCATCCTCTATGGTGTCTGCCACTGTCTGGTCCGTGCTGTCTTTGCCAGCAGGAGCCTCTAGTGCTGATGGGTTGCGGTGCATCTGCAGATCACAACAGCAAGTTGTTGATAGTAAACCCCTATGCTGATAGTAAGGCCCTAGTGCTGATGGGTTGCCAGGTGCTGCGCATGGACAAACTGCAATTTAGGTGAAGCTGCAGTGAAGCTACACCTGCGATCAGAAGAGACATAACAGCAGCACTGCAAACTGTCTGCAAAGAATTGACAGCACGCTACCTGCAGCCTTGCAGATGCCTTACAGGACATGCTATCTAAGGATAATACGATGCCGCCTTGACCTTTGCCAGGATTTGCTCTGCAAAAGCAGACGCAGCAGCGCTTGCACATCTGGTTGAGAGAAGCACAGGCATACAATGCCCACAGGTGCAACTTGTACAAGCCATGCAAACCAAAGCATCAGTTCCAGACGCCCCAGGATTTGCTCCTGCTGTTCATCATGCCAATTGCCATGCGCACTGTCTGCAACCTTGCTTGACTGAAACACATGCATTTCTCCTGCCACCCAAGCCATAGTCAAGCCAACTGATTGTTACCTTATGCAGGCCGTGAAGTTTGGCTTCAGAAATGCCGGCTTTGTTGGCAACTTCCTGCTTGGTGGGCTCCCGCCTCAGGTCATTTGCCAGCTCCTTCTCAGCCTTGCGCACCTTCATCATGATCTCATGCAAGTGCACAGGAAGCCTGCATGACACGGACCCAGGGTTTCAAGATGTGACGAGAGACTTGCACCATTGTCTCCTGCTCATGCATTGGCAACCTAGACAGTATGGACTGTTGGCTTCACTTCTGCTGCACAGGCATGAATTTAGCATTGTCTTATGCACCTCTCCTCTGATCGACTTAGTCAAAGTCCTTAAGACAAAAGGCAGCGTTCCCTCATGAGGGTAGCTAGCATTTAATCTGCATTTTGCAAGCAGCACAGTGCACGCAAGGCAAAGCAAACAAGGACGACAGCATAAGCAGTGGTGGTGGTGTCGTTTTGACCATGCATGCATTGTCATCAACGATCGCCCAAAGCGCAAGCAACCAAAAAGTTGATGTCAAAGAACAAATCTGCTGCATCTGACCTGACGACGCGGCCCTGCTCACAGATGGCTCTGTTGACAGCCTGCCTGATCCACCAGTGAGCATACGTGGAGAACTTGAACCCACGAGTATGATCAAACCGCTCCACGCCCTTGATCAAGCCCACAATCCCCTCGGCCACCAGATCAGAGATGTCCATGCCTCGCCCTTGGTACTTGCGAGCAACAGACATGACCAGCCGCTGATTGCACTGGATCATTTGCTTCTTGGCCGCCTTGCCCAAGAGCATGGTTTCTGTAAAGGTCTCAAGGGTGGATGGGCCGCATGCTGCTGCCCAATCCTCGTCTGAGATTTGTCTGCCTAAGTCCTTGATTGCATCCTCCCTGATTTTCTCACACCTCAACAGCTCCTTGACGTGGATTGTCAGCTCACATTCCTGAGCTGCTGTTAACAAATGGGAGCTGACCTGCAGCAGGAGCACGTGACAGAGTCAGCCCAACCGATTATGATGCCAACATGTCGGGGAGATGAGATGCAAGGCAGGTGCCAGATGATAGAAGTTTTGCTCTGGCCAGGTCAATGCTCAAAGCATTGGAATGCTGAGCACAGAAGCTCCAGCAACCAAAAACAAGCTGGTTGACAAGAGTTATCGCAACAGCATGCACAGCTGGCTGGACAATTAAGACAGCACACCTTGAATAGACCACCCACAGCTGTGCCTAGGCCAGCCTCTGCTCGTGCAACATTTCCTAATCTAGCATCCACCACATGCCCGCCCTGGTCTGAAGCTTCCCCAACGGCTTCCATACCCCATGCTGCATTCCTGCCAGACCTGGTAGTAGCTCGTCTTTGTGCTCGGGATCTGAGCCCTTCAACTGGCGCTGACGATGGAGCTGTGGTGGCGAGTGAAGCCTTGGTGGCCTTAGACTTCACACTGCGCTTGCTGCTGCCTGTTGCTGTTGCAGCCGTGCTACCTTGCTTGAGTGGCTGTGGTGACGAGGGTAAGAGCTCTGCGGCAGAGGAGGTGGATGCTTCTGAGTGACTCAGCTGGCGGTCTGACTGTGCTTTGCGGTGGTCTGCCTTTGCCTTCCTCTTAGCCAGCCTCATGTCAACGGTTGCCTTTCTCATCTTTTCTTTGTCCTCAGCCTGTGGTTGTCTCCAAGCGTATTAGACGTTTGTATTAGACATATGTACAGGGTTTTGTGTTGAGCAGCAGCAGAACTCACTGTAAACTTTGTCTCAGCCTCCTCCATCTCGTTGAGAGCCTTCATCGAATTGATCACATCGAGCTTGCGACGTTGCAACTCTGTGTTGTCAAGAGGGGCACTGATGTGTGCAGCTGGAAGAAGCAATGCATCTGTATCAACAGCGTCTATGGTTTCGATAGGGGCTTCCACGAAGGCTCCTGCTGCGCCTACTGACTGTGCACCTCCCACATATGAGAAATCGATAGGTTTAGAACGCTGAGCAGAGTGCAATCTACGACTGCTTCTGCCACAACTGGCTCGCTTTTGGCTGCTCACGGCACCGCAGAACCTGCCAGTGCTTCTTGGTAAACCAGACACTTGACGATTCCGGCCGAAACCTGAACTCTGGCCGACCGTACAACAAGACCGAGGCAGATGAATGTTGAGAGTCGTGCTCACCAGGCTGGACCTTGGCACAGTCGAGGGGCCTAGAGTCATTACGCGCAAGCTTTGACCACTATGGCAACAACTCCTTCGGTCAGGGACACCGTTCAACGAGCGGCGAGGGACAGAAGCATGGGGCCGGGTCTGAGTATGGAGTGGAGAGTATGTGTGGTATCGGACGTCGGCTTTGAACTTGTGATAGGGTTTTCCAGGATTATCTGGACGTCAAGGGTTTTACTCCGACACAACGTTGCAGTGGGGCATCAGGCGCATGAAAGTGTTCTGGCAACCGTTCTTGGCTTGCTGACGGCGTTTCAAAGCATCAGTATAGGCCAGGTCCTCGCTGCTTTTCTTTTATATCACACCACTTTGTCCTTGCATGCAAACATCTTTTGCACCTTACACGCGCCCTGCATGAGCTCTGAGTTACGCAGAAGAGCGCCACACAATAGTCAATCTTGATGTCGTGCTTACACGATCTCATTGTGAACGAACAGCAGAGGACTAAGCGCTGCAGCACTTTGGAAGTTATCACTCACACGCTCTGGGTCAGCAGTGTGTGCAATAAACGTCAAAACCGTCAAAACTGTCTTTCACCTAGTCTATCTCCGGAGGTCAGAAGCTGCTCATTATGCGTCAAACAGGGGCAACATCCAACATAACAATCTTGCTTTTCATTGTCTTCTTATTTTCATGAGCTTCTGGGAACAGAAGCTTTACTCCTGGCTGAAGGGGCACTCGGTTGTTCACTGTCAGCAGCTTGCTCACTGCCATCATCTGCTGAGGGTGACTGCTCGTAGCTGCCATCTGAGCCTTGTGTGCTGTTTTGACTGCGGGAGCCTACCAGCGCTGTTACCTTCTGACTGTACTTTTGAAGGGTGGATCCCACAGCAGATACAGCATCCTGCAGTTGCAGAGCAACACAGTCATTCAGTACTGGAGGATACTGTGTCAATTTGGCCCAAGAAAATGCCCTGGACCATACTTTTGTTGATGCTGAGCATAAAGCCCTCAGCAAGCAAATCAACAACTTGCAGCACAGCATTTTATACATTTGCAAAACCACATGTAAGCATCAGGCACATCTGTGCTGACCAAGGTCGTTTGCCTGATCAGACGAGCCAGCATCACGATACATGTTCAGCTTGACTGAAAGAAATATAGAATGCTGTGAGGAGCTACCTGTGGGCTATCATAGCTGGTGAGCCAGTTGAACAAGGTCAGCTGGGTGCCGAGTACTCCCACATATCTCAACGCATAATGCCAATCGACCAGCGCCACTCCTGCCAAGACTGCTCCTCCAACTCCGCCTGCTGCTATCACAGGATCCCTGCAACAAAGTAGATGTTCATGTGAAAACTTGGAGTGGTGGGCAAATTTGAGACCCTTATTATGTCAATGCAATGCATGCATGTGGGACATGCATGTAGCTGCCACTGCAGCCCTAGTAGGCCTACAGCAAGACAGCAACTTTTTTGAATGCTGGGACTAGGTGATCAAGGCGAGTGTCGTGATGGTACCATATAGCAGCATGGCAGAGGTTGCTGAGTATCATCTGCACACCACAGCTCAGCAAGACAAAGGTTTGCTCATTGACGCTCACAGGCAGACAGTTTGCTAGACTCGGTTTTGGCAGTTGCTGCTGGGAAAGACTAGATACTCATGCACATGAAAGCTGGCCTGCATCCAGGTCACAGACAGCACAAGCCAACTCTCAAATGCCAGATGCATGAAGACAGACATACTGACATCACAAGTGCACCAGACACAGGTAACTTTGATAGGTTATCAGCACAATCTATATTACCTAAAGAAAGACGAGGCAGATTCAACAAGGCTCTCGGCTTCATCTGACAAGGAGTCCAAGACGGTGGTCTGGTAGTTGATGCCGGTGCTCTGTGTATCTAAGCCCTGCTTCTCCCAAGCACTGAATCCGCCCTGCACACACAGTCCCACAAATCAGCCTTCACCAACAAAACTAGTGCATTATGACATGCATCATGCACTCACACCGCCACACAGCTATCAGCGGTATGCTTGTCTCATTGAGCCCTCTCAGCCCTAGTCTTTTCTGATACTTGCAGATCAGCAGATATGCTGCCCAGCCTCAATGCTGAAGTTGTACTCTCCAGGAAATGCATGGAATGTACGCAAACAACAGTTGTATCCAATCCATCAAGGAAACAACAATTGTCTCACCATGCAGCCTGAGTGCAACAACGATCCAGCTGCATAGGAAAAATGGCATGCACATATTGCCCAGGCTTTAATAATGCTGCATAACAATGCAGCAGCCCATAGTGTGCTTGGGCTGAATGTATCACATGTCAAGGGTGTGATGATGTGTAATGCATAGGGTTCAAGGGGTTATGTCATGGATGTGTACACGGGGAAGATGACGCACCGCCACTACATACACCTTCCTGCGGGCTAGCCCTCGCACGCTGCGAGCAATGGCAATTGCGTCTGCACCACCATTCTGATCCATGATGACCAGCCTTGTACCTCGCCGTACCTGCAGAAGCAGTAGAGCCATTTCTGACGCAATGCCAGCACATATGCAGCAGCCCTGTTGAGTAAAGCATGTAGAGCCCCCCAGTTTTGTGTTCTTTACTTCTTGGCCTGCAATTCTAGATCAATGATGCAGCACTGTTAACCCCTGAGGACAGCAACATGATGTGTGTCGACAGCAACATGATGTGTGTCGACAGCAACATGATGTGTGTCGACAGCAACATGATGTGTGTCGACAGCAACATGATGTGTGTCGACAGCTGTTATGCTCAAAGTCTGTCTTTATGGGGTCCATCTCATTGCAACCAGTCACGCCACTACATGCTAGAACAGCTTAGCCCCCCTAACTTTTTTAAAACAATAAGAAAGGACATGTAACAAAAGAATATCATTACACTTTTCTTTTGGGTAGAGACTTTAAAAGATGTACTCTCTACAAAAGTTTTTGTATTAAAAAAACAACAGGTTGTATCCCTTTACACTGAAAGAATACCTTAAGGCATGAGACATGGACATTAGCACAGAAGCTTCTCCCTTGTCTTGCATGCCTGGCCATGACAGTCAACCCCAGACTGAGCCGCCCACAAGTGCCATGATTTGATGGGCCAAACAGGCAGGAGCAGCTCTGTTGCAGTGCAGAAGCATCGGTAAAGCAGGATGTACAAGGCTGAACATAACGTTGCATAAAGCGCAGTGGTATCTGCTCTGATTCCTGAAAATCAGTGAAAGCGTACCTGTTTGAGCCCAAGAATCTGGAGAGCAACGATCTGGAGACGCAGGCTTTGGCCCTGTCTGGCACTGCGAGCTGCTGCAGCAGTGATGGCTTGGATAGGGATAGCTGCCCCCTTTCCTCTGCTCCCCCGCTTCAACAGCGGCACACCCTCGACGTTGCGGGTCTCCTCTTTTCTGCATTGTGTACGACATGATGAGCATATTTCACACTTCTGCAAAGTGATGATGTTGTGTAGTGTGCATTTGAGATGGCAGGGCATGACACTGAGGTACATGACAATTTTGCATACAAGATCTTGTGCCTTCCTCCCAATAAAAGCAATGCCAGACTTGAGCAATTTCATGCTGCAATTAGCCTATACATGTTGCCCAGCAGCTCTGGCAGAGCAGCATGTGCAATGCTGGCTGGCTACGGTACATACCTGATATCTATCAGCAAGCTATTGCTTTTGTTCAGCAGCTCGAGTGCTTTGGCAGGCTGCAGCTGGCCTGAGTAGCCGGCCAGCCTAGCCCTCCAGAAAGCCAGCAGGGGCAACCCCACCGCCAGCCCTGTGGCAGCTGCCCCTGCTTTGGGATCACTGCTTGCATACGCCCAAAGCTTGTCTGTGGTGGGCTGCACTGCGGCTGCTGCTGCTTGGAGTGCCTCTGCTGCTGATGCTGGCAAGGCATCCATCAGGGACGAGGCTGCCCCACTGACCTGCACAGCACGGTAACAACCAATGGCACCTTGAACAGTGCAAAGGTAACATAGCAATGCTGGTGCAGAGGAACTTCAGCAATGCTGGTGCAAAAGAACTTCAGTGACGCTGGTGCAAAGGTAGTTTAAGACTTGTTTGGAACGTATCTATGGATGCTGCTGAATGGAACTCTTCAGCTGCTGGGCCTGCAAGGTGTTCATCAGGGAAGACAGGGTGCCAATGACTTGCGCAGCACGCAATGTAGCAGAGTCCCTGAAGGCTTGAACACTTGCTGGTGCCTCCCAAGCTGTGAATGGCAAGGTGTCATGCAGCTGCTGCACTGCATGGCTCCTGTGACTGTTGTGATGACAAGCCCTGGCAAGCCTTGAGCAGCTGTACTGGACAGTAGACCCCATGCACACCTATCAGAGGGAACTGCCTGAGGACCAGCAAGAAGAGCAGAGGTGACTGTGGAGAAAGAAACAACCCATGCTTCACCCCACTGATGTTTGCTATGTTGTGCAGAATTGTTAGCATGGCCTATCTGAACGCACTGGCCTGTAAAGCAGCTGTATTGCATACAGCGCCAACCTGTCACACCTCTGCCTCTGGTGCTGTCAACGCACAATTTTGGATGGGGCTGCCTCTGAACATGACAGTGTGCAGCTTGTAGTGAACAGCAAATGCTGTGGACGTGTGTAGGTTGTACCAGTACATTGAGAGCTCGTGGTGAGCTGACTGCAGCAAGTGCGCTCAGTACCTGAGAAGAGACTGTTGAGGCAGCAGACTCTACAGAGCTTTGAAGACCTGGTACAGCTTGGTTGATGCCGTCCAGCAGGCTGTCTGACGCATCTTGCACTGACTGAACTGCTGATGATGTAGCTTCATTCACCTGCTGAGATACGCTTTTCACAGCATCAGCTGGAACCTGCATCATGCACAAGCCCTGCATAAGTGCTGTGAGGCTTTGTCAACTTTACAGCACATGCTTCTGTGGTTCTGCTGTTGTGATGTAAACAACCAGCCAAAGTCACCATTGTACAACAGCCTTTGTGAGGGCTACATGTCTGTGCCTTGGAACAAAGCATGCGCATTCAGGATGTGTATAGGCATGCAGGAAGTCAAGATTCTACATGTTTGCTTACAATGTCTGGGGTTGCAAAGCTATCTGCAGTGCTCTTCAGCTGCTCTCCAGCAGATTGTGCAGTCTCTGCTAGCTTGCTTGGTGGAGCTGAGGGCTGAAAGCCTTGGGTTATAGGCTCAACTTTGTCTGAGGCAACATCTTGTGCCTGTGACTTGACCGCCTCTGCAGCAGGTGCTGCTTGGGACTTGACAGCTTGCGCTGTGGGTGTGGCTTGCGACTTGACACCTTCAGCTGTTGGTCCCATCTGTCCAAGGAACCCTACAAGCACACCAATTGTGAGCACTGTCACCAATGTGGATTGCAGATGATGTTATTCATGGATTACATTTAATACAATGTCCCCACGTGCTTGTTGGTGTCTGCTTGTAAATTGCATCAAATCTGACCAGAACCTTATTTCTAACCTTGATCAGCTGCCCCTGGAGATGGCAACTTTGATGTATCCAACTGTGTCTTGACAGAAGATGCAGCTCCTGGTGTGTTGGCAGGGCGATTTGGCTTGGAGGGAGTTTCTAAAGCTTCCTGAAGCATTTGCTTAATGTCAACACTCGATTCCGTCAATGCTGCTGCATTGACGGTGAATTTGACTGAATGACGTCGAGAGATGCCTGCAAATACCCCAAACGTCAGGTAACGAGTGGCCTGCCATAACTGTGTCAGGTTGAACACGACTGCTTTGAAGATTACCTTTGTGCGTCTTGCGGGTTCGAGAATGGTCTCCTCCACTCAGGAAGCATCTTCGACAACCCTAAAGGCAACATTAAACTCTGTTGCGACACTATCAAAGGAAAGGAACAGATCAGATCTGCTAGGCAAGGCAAATATGCTGTGTTGCACAACGCGGCACTAGGGTTGAGCACAAAAGTGTGATGCAACAGTACCAGGGATGCCTTTTCTTGAGGTGATATGGTACGTACCGCATGACTTCGCGCGGTAGACTGCATGCCCCCTGAAGTGCACGGAGTCGTACCCAAGGCCGCGTGCGGCATTGTGACAGGAGCTTGTCAACAGTCTATCAAACGGGAGTTTTATGCATAGTGCACCGTTATCTCACTCTCCGGAGCATCGAGGTACGCGAGCACACAAAATGATCACCGATTCAAGGTGGTGTCAGCACAGTGCAGGCGTTATGCACTATCAATCATTGAGCCAGTGCAGGCGTTATGCATTGTTCCCATACCCATATTACCCATACCCAACGCGTATCTGAACAGCTGCAGATACACGTTGAGTCTTGCTACATCGACCGCATCCAAAGGTGCTGTAATTTGATTAGCGGTAATTGGCGAGACTGGCTGTCATCAAAGGCCCTGTGACTGGCTGGAACAATGATCCAGACACCCACACATTGTATGCGTATGCTTGCAGATCGAGACTCAGCTTGGAAGTGTAGGCAGAATTTTTTAAAGCTATCTTCTAAGCTAATGGACATATCACATAATGTCATCAACGCATCTCTTGATCAGATGTTTATATCTTATGATTGCTATTGTACACACACTGTCATCAAGACGTTCAGGCAAGCAGAAACTTAGGTGTCTGTATGGACTCTCAAAGAATAGCAGTTACACAACATATGCAATTCAGGCATGCAACTATGCAAGGGTTGCCCGTAGTATCAATGATGGGATCAAAATACAGTCAAGCTTGTCAGTACAGGTCGGATGACACTGCATCCTTCACTTGCCAGGTGCATGTAAAGGTTCTTGTGAACGTTCGTGTGAACGAGCAGTCTTGGATTGCTGTTGGTCAGTGTGTGCTTTTGGCTCGCCTGCATCATGAATACCAGCAGGGTTTGGCTTCTGCAGGCACTTGTCCTGCGTATGCTTTCGTGGTGACTCCAAAAAGCGAGGCTTGTCATGGTGCAGGCCCTCTTCGATTCGATTGAAAATAGGATTTGACATTTGGTAGTGTCAATTTACAGCCGGTGAGACTTGACTGTGGCTGCAGCCTAAGACAAATCACAGGTCGCAGATCAGATCAGGGCTGAAGTGCACCCAGTGACTTAAGCCTGCAGCAGAAACGGCAACTGTCAAACACAGACACCACGCTTTCGGGTACTCTGTGTAAACAAACAATACCAGTCGTTGTCATACCCTCAGCGCAGGCTGGCAAGAGCAGCTCACAAGCAGGCGTCTACCCTATAGTCGGCCTAAGCGATTGCAGGGTGAACGCAGGGGTTGACTAGTGCATCGTTACCAAAATTGCTATGTGTGCTGCTCGTCATGGATGCATCAGGTTCCCACGCCATAGTCTTCACTGCGAAGCATGCTTACGTGTTTCACTTGGGCTGCATTTTAGATGGCCCTCTGGAACCACACAAGTATCAAAAAGTATACCTTCGTTATTATATTGGTTGTAGTCATTAAAGTCGTAGTTTCAGTAGCATTGGTATACATGGTCTTTGAATGTAACAGCAATCAACAACTAAGATGAGCACTGTACTCGCATGGTAATGCATATCAAAGGCAGGCTAGCAATGTATGTAGGTCAGACACAGGCTAGCAATGTATGTAGGTCAGACACATACTCCATCTGGCATAGCAGTACGCAAGGCTTTAGGAAGTGGTCTAAATTGAACAAATCAATAACACTGAACCTAAACCTTGACAATCTCAAGGCTCAAATATCTGCTTTCCTATCTGATAGTGCCGTTGGAATGCTGCTTCATACACATCCTTCTTGCTTGCATCCGGTTCCACGACCTGCAATCGCAAACACAAGCAGTTTTCAATCAATGCAATCTTCATCGCACACAGGTAGGTGCGGAATCTCATTACGCATCAAAGCATAGCCAAGCAAGTATCCACCAAGCCTGCATTTGCGTTCCCAGCATAGCAAAGTTGGCTTTGACCTCTCCAAGTCAGCGAGTGCAGTTCATTGCCTGTCTATGCACGTAGGGTTAGCATCCCTCTCAGTGCACCCAGCATGCACAGTCTCCAGAATTGAACTTACCAGGTCAGCAAGAGGAGGTGAGTGGCTGTCAATGAACTCTGGCGTGGCAACTCCAGCATGCACAGCAGCAGCTTGAAGGGCCGCCCCTAGGGCTGCTGACTCAGGCTCTGTAGGGAATCTCAATGGTAGCTGGAAGCTGTCAGCAATGATGCGCCTCCATAGACGGTTCTTGGAGCCGCCACCAACCACTCTGATCTCTGTGGCTTTTACTCCGTAACTTTCCATCTTCTTCAGCCCTGCAAATTCAAAGGTGTCTGGGGCTTGCAGTGGCAGCGTAGAGTTTTTGCTTGCATGAAATAGTTGATCTTGACAAAGCACTGTGACTATACAGGCCGATCGGTGAAGAACTTCTAAGTTGCGCTTATCAAGTCTGTTATGCTGCACATACATCACCAGCCACAGCCAAGAAGGCATGTTGTACTGCCACATGAAATTCCGCCCTTCATCATGGGATTTTACTGGGGAACAAAACAGAGTGTCAGTTGAGACAAGAAAAGAAAAGACTACACCTTTCGACGTCAATTTAATGAGAAGCCAAGTACAGCGTCAGTTGATGCTAAGTCCAAATTAGTTGCATCTCATTGTTCACATGTCAGCACAACAATCATTGCTCTGCACAGCTGCAAGCTCAGAAGCATGCTGCCATACCCAAAGCAGCGTCACTCAAACTGTACTCAATGCTGCTATACAACTTTTCTTCCTGCTTACGAAGCCCCTCAGCCGTCAGATTGCACATGGGTGCTGTAATCAAAGCAGCTCTACCTACACACTATGCAGTGTTTCCCTTCAAGCAGGTATGACTGCCCATTGCTGACCTGCTAGAAGGGAGAAGGTGGCTCCCTCCATGGCTGCTCTGTACAGCAGGCCAGGGCGCATGCTGCCCGGCCTTAGGCCTGTGAGCACCCCCGAGGAGTGGGGCCAGTTGGGGGTGCGCTCCCCTGTGATGTAGGGCAGGAAGTTGACACCACTGGAACCAGCTGGCTCCTTCTCTGCCAGCTGTGTGATGGTCTCATGGTCTAGCCCAAAAGATTTGCGCACCTGCAGACAGGCAGGCTGACATTGATGACAGGCTTTCAAGACAGAGAGGGGTGACTGCTGTGCCAGCTGTGTCATGTGCCAGACATGCACATGATGCTTGTCAACGCCAGTCATGGAACCAGAAGTGCAGCACAGGAAGCCTGTTGGGCTTAGTTACAATCAACAAGGTGCCGCAGAGGCCAGCCTGAGCAAACTGCATTAGAAGACGGACTGACTGCATTTGTAGAGATTCATACACAGCCCCAATCATATACACAAGAGAGACTGCACAACAGGTCTCACCTCGTCACCCCTGACTGTGCTAAAGTTCACAATACATAACACTAGCAGCCATGAGCTGATGACATCACAGAAGACGCTGACAGCCCCAGGACCGGCGGGGGGGGGAGGGGGGGGGGGGGTGTAAGGGAAAACAGGGGGGGAAAGGGTGGCGGCATCACAC
>JAABUK010000376.1_pt1 | contig 96304 bp, 90 predicted proteins | sample 5559141 | NCBI WGS metagenome assembly JAABUK01 (sample SAMN10711869, study PRJNA513367) | rock metagenome | isolation source: Antarctica rocks | place: Antarctica: Victoria Land, Pudding Butte nord | collected 2016-01-03
ATGCTCGGGAACCCGAGCGCGGCACCACCGCTGCACCCGAGCAACGTCCGTCTCCGGCAAACCCAACACGCCCGCTAGTCTGCCGCCAGAACTCACCGTGTTGCGACGTTCACTGGAATCTGCCCGGTTTGATGTGGCCCCAGCTGGTTGTTCGGGGGTGAGTTTTCGTCCGCGGCCACCGTGCTGTTGGAGGGGTGTGTCTTCGGCGGCTTGGGCGCGTCGGCGGCGGTAGGCGGCTTGGCGGCAGGCTGGGGTGCAGAAGCGTTGTGCGCTGCCTCGGGCGGTGGTGGTGAAGACGCTTTCGACGCTGAGGACGATCTGTCGTCCGCAGTATTGGCATTGCAGACCGGTCCGGTCGAGTCCGTCTCGGTTGGGTGGTAGCGGGGAAGCGTCACGCATTCGGGTTGGTCGTCTGGGTTCGTTGGTTGCGGGCGTGGGCGAGGCGGTAGCTGGCGGTGCCGGTTTCGATGATGTGAAGCGCCCCAGGTTCTCGGCCGCTCTCATACGGGGTGCGGCTCTCGGGTGAGAGCAGCGTAGTGGGCTTGCTCGAACTCGACGGGCGGGATGTTGCCCAGCGAGCCGTGCAGCCTGCGGACGTTGTACCAGTCGACCCAGCCGTTGGTGGCGTACTCGACATCGGCGATGGTCTTGTAGGGGCCGCCGTGAAAGACGGTGGTGCGAATGCACTCGGCCTTGTAAAGACCGTTGATCGTCTCCATCAGGGCATTGTCATAGGCGTCTCCGACGGTCCCGATCGAGGGCCGGATCTCCTGGAGCGCGAGGTGTCCGGTCAGCCGAACCGAGGTGTACTGCGACCCGGCATCGGAGTTAAACCGATTTCGGCTTAACGAGCCCCGTGGTCGCTGGCTAGCGTCCGCCGTATCCCCATGCCCTATGGAAAGGAGACGGCGATGGATACGACGGTCACCTGGATCGCTGAGGTTGTAGTCGCAGAACTGCGCACGGCCGGTTACATGGAGTCGACGATCGGCCAGTATGGGAAGTCGATCAAGGCACTGACGAACTTCGTTGAGGATCGGGGCGGTGTCTACACGCCCTCGTTGGGTGCCGCGTTCGCGGCGATGACGGTGAGCCCGCGCACTGGCCGGTTCAGCGCCCAGCGTAGGTCCGACTACGGCCGGCTGGTCAACGTGTTCGACACCTACGTGGACACGGGCCGGGTGGAGCTGACGCCTTGCAAACGTGGCGGTGGCGGCGCGCACCCGGAGTCGAGCGAGTTCACCGCGCTGAGCGCCGCGTGGGAGGCCGACATGGACGATCGTGGCCTGGCGCCGGCCACGCGTGCCGCCTACGGGCGGGTCGCGAGCAGCTACTTGGTGTTTTGGAATCGCTCGGGGTCTACTGTCTGGACTCCGCCGATGGCGCCAGTGTTCTGTGGTTCTTGGAGTCGTTGTCGGGCAAGTGGGCGAAGTCCTCCTTGTTCTGGGTGGTGTCGAACTTTCGTCCGTTCTTGAAGTTCACCGGCCGTGCCGACTTGGTGGACGCGGTCAACCTGGCCGGGGTGAAGCGTACTCATGCGATCTTGCCGGTGCTCAGCGATGAGGATGAGCAGCGGGTCGTGCAAGCGTGCGCGTCGGTGGCAGTCGGCGCACGTGATGCGGCCATCACCCTGCTGGCGTTGACGACAGGCCTGCGAGCCTGCGACATCATCGGCCTGCGGCTGAGCAACATCGACTGGCGAGGAGCCACGATCGGGATTGTGCAGCAGAAGACGAACAACCCGCTCAGGGTGCCGCTGACCACGTTGGTGACGGCCAAGCTCGCCGACTACGTTCTTCACGACCGGCCTGTCTCGGCTGATGACCATGCCTTCTTGCGGTCGGTGGCTCCACACGTCCGGCTGGCCGATCACGCGTCCATCTACCGGGTGATTGCCGAGGTGTTCGGCAAGGCCGGGGTCACCGACGTGAGGGCCGGAACCCAGTTCCTGCGCCATAACGCCGCGTCCAGGATGCTGCGCGCAGCGGTGGCGCTGCCGACGGTCTCGGCCGTGCTCGGCCACGCGGACCCAGAGTCGACCAACCAGTACATGAGCGTCGATCAAGACCGGCTGCTGCAGTGTGTGCTCGAGGTCCCCGAGGGCGCGCGATCATGAGCGCCCACGGCTTCACCAGCACGTTCGCGCCTGAGTTGGACGCCTACCTTGCGTTCAAGGAGAAGATGGGCTTCTACGGCAGTTCCCGGACCTGGTACCTGAAGAGGTTCGACGCCTACTGCACTGCCCACGATCGGACCGTTTTCGACCGCGAGACCGTCGAAGGATGGGTCACCGCGCAGCTGGCGTCCTCGAGCCGATACCGATCGTGGATGTCCTACATCCGCGACGTCGGTCGGTGGCTTCAGGCGCACCGAAACAGCGACGCCTACGTACTCTCCGACCAGTGGAAGGCCCCGTTCGTTCCGGCTCACCCCTATCTGTTGACCACCCAGGAGATCGAACGATTCTTCGCTGCCGCCGTACGCCTTGACGCGCACTACCCGTGGCGGTGGCAGGCGGTCGCGTTTTTCGCCTTGATGCATTCGTGTGGTCTGCGGACCGGGGAGACCCGCCTGCTCCGCACCGATCGCGTCGACCTGGGTGAGGGGCGCATCGACGTGTTGTGGTCCAAGGGCAACCGCAGCCGCCGGCTGCCCCTGACGGGTCAGGTTATCGAGGTCCTGGCCGCCTGCGATCAGGCATCGCGCAAGCAATTCGGCCCGGCCCGGCAGAGGTTCTTCGTCTCGGCCACCGGAAACCAGGTCACCGGAGCGACCGTCGGGAAGTTGTTCAACCGCATCTGGGACCAGACCGGGTTGCCGCGGCCGGTCGGCGGGCAGCCACGGCCCTACGACTTCCGGCATCATTTTGCCTACGCCAACATCGAACGATGGATGCGACAGGGCATCGACGTCACCGCGATGATGCCCTACCTGGCGCGTTACATGGGACACGCGGGTGTCGAGTCCACCTACTACTACATCCACACCTCGCCCGACTTCATGGCCGCCTACGCCGACATCACCGGCAAGACCCAGTCCCTGCTGCCGGTGGTCGGATTCGCATGAGACGCGACCCAGAAACCGACGCCCCGGACTTCTTCAGCTTCGCCAGGGACTACCTGCACACCTACCTGCCCAAAGCCCGACAGAATTCGCCGAAGACGATCCAGGCCTACCGGATCAGCCTGGAATGCTTCCTTGACTACCTGGCCGATCACGAGCAGATCGAACGCGCCGGCGTCGGCTTCGACCACTTCGACCGGCAGCACCTGAAGGACTGGCTGGCCTGGATGGCCGGCGAAAGAGGCTATGCACCGGCGACCATCGCGCTGCGGCTCAGTACCGTCAAAGCGTTCCTGGCCTACTGCTCCCACGAAGACATCACGCTGGTCGCGCTCAGCCAGGCAGCCAAGGCCCTACGGGCTCCGGCCAGCCCCGGAAAGCCCATCGAGTACCTCACCGAGCCCGAGACACGAGCCGTTCTCGCCGCCTTCGACGGCACGACGACGAAGTCGCGCAGGAACCGGATGCTGCTGATCCTCCTCTACGACACCGCCGCCCGGGTCGGTGAGCTCACGGGCTTGACGCTGCAAGACCTCTGTATGAGCGAGCCCGGGCACGTGAGGCTCACCGGCAAGCGGAACAAGACTCGCACCGTGCCACTGACTGCCAAGGCAATCGAGCATCTGCGCGTCTACCTCGACGAGTTCCACCCGAACACGATCACACCGCCTGCGACACGGCCGGTGTTCTACAGCCTGCACCGCGGACAGCCGACCTCCCTGTCCGTCGACACCATCGCAGCAGTGCTCAAGGAGGCAGCACGAACCGCCCGCACAGAATGTCCCTCAGTCCCAGAAAATGTCCATTGCCACATGCTGCGCAAGACCAAGGCCATGGACCTCTACCAGCAGGGCATCCCCTTGCCGATCATCATGAGGCTCCTCGGCCACGAGAACGCTTCCACCACCGCAGCGTTCTACGCCTTCGCCACTATCGACATGATGCGAGAAGCCGTCAACGCAGCCACGCCAGCGATCAACTCCCCACCCACTCAACGACTCACCGAGGACCAGCTCCAAGCCCTCCACAGCCTCCGATAGCACGGGCTCGTTAAGCCGAGGAATCAGTCAGCGAACCCCACCAGCACAGGCGAACCCGCGACTCCTCGGCTTAACGCAAGGCTCGGCATAATCGGAGTGGTGAATCAGCTCGCCCGGCACCCTCGGGTGACCTTCGCGGTCGCGTTGCCACAACGCCATCCGCAGCGGGATCATGACCAGGTTGGTGGCCTTGGACGTCGAGGCGTGCCAGGCGAGGATCCGCTGGGCGTAGACGTCGAGGATGAACGCGACGTAGACGAACCCGGCCCACGTCTTCACATAAGTGAAGTCGGTGACCCAAACGAGATTGGGCGCGGCGGCGCTGAAGTCCCGATCGAGCAGATCACCGACCCGGATCCCGTCCTTGGCGGCAATCGTGGTCCGGATGCCCTTATCGCGACGCACGCCGACCAGGCCGAGCGTGCGCATCGCCCGGTCGACCGACCCTGCGGAGGCCTCGGGCATCCTCGTGCGACGCAGGTAGGCGGTCATCTTCCGGCGCCCGTAAGGCCCTCCGGTCTCAACTTCCGCCGTCCCTGGGCATCGGCGACCCAGGCGATGTCGCGCACCGCGTCAACGACCTGGGCATCAGACATAGTCCGCGCCGCCACCGGCCTGCCGGCCTGTTTCCAGCTGCGATAGGTCCGCGCGGCGATCCGGCAGCCCCGCTCACGCAGCACCCGACAGATCGACTCGACCGCGTGGCCCTGACTTCTCATGGTGTCGATAAACCCCATGATCAGCGGTTGCGGGGGTCGAGTTCCCCGGCGAAGAAAACCGTCGCGGACTTCAAGATCGCGTTGTCCTCCTCCAGTCGCCGCACCTTCGCTTTCAGCACCTTGATCTCGACCAGCTCCTCGCTGCTAGCACCAACACGCTGACCACCGTCGACCTGGGACTAGATCACCCAGCGACGCACGGACTCCTTACCGACACCGAGTTGCTTGGCCACGACCGCCGCAGCACCGGTGAGCGAGGAGTACTCGCCCTGGTGATCCTTGACCAGACGCACAGCGCGCGCCTTCAACGCTTCATCGATCTTCTTAGGCATGGTGCTCATCCTCCTGGACTCAAACAGGAGCGGCATCAAACCTGGGGCGCTTCAGGGCGCCCAGGGCGTTGACGACCACGATGCCGACCAGGCCGACGACCATGACACCGGCGACCGCCGCCAGCACGATCGCCACCGTCCTCCCGCGGCCACCGGGCTTGCGGGGCGGACCGGGCAATCCCGGTGGCGCCCCGAAGCCTGGCGGCGGACCGATCGGAGCTTCACCAAACGGCGACTGCCCGTACGTGGGCTGACCGTAAGTCGGCTGCCCGTAAGTCGGCGGCTCGTACGGCGGCGACCCATCAGCTGGCCGCCACTGACCGCTTCCCCGTGGCGGATACGTCATTTCGGTCCCCCTTAGTCCACGTGCGCGCCCAGTCTAAAGATGCGCGGGGCCGCCACTCCCATGTTGGACGCTCCGCTCAGCCGACGGGGCGCAGCACCTGCGTGCCGACGAACGGCTGCAGTGCTGCGGGCACCCGCACCGAGCCGTCTGGCTGCTGGTGGTTCTCCAGGATGGCCACGATCCACCGCGTGGTGGCCAGGGTGCCGTTCAGGGTGGCCGCGATCTGGGTCTTGCCGTGCTCGTCGCGGTAGCGCACGTTCAACCGCCGCGCCTGAAAGGTGGTGCAGTTCGAGGTGGACGTCAGCTCGCGGTACGCGTTCTGAGTCGGCACCCACGCCTCGCAGTCGAACTTGCGGGCTGCACTGCTGCCGAGGTCGCCACCAGCCACGTCGATCACCCGGTAGGGCACCTCGACGGCGGCCAGCATCTCCTTCTCCCAACCCAACAGCCGCTGGTGCTCGGCGGCGGCCTCCTCGGGGCGGCAGTAGGAGAACATCTCCACCTTGTCGAACTGGTGCACCCGGATGATGCCGCGGGTGTCCTTGCCGTAGCTGCCCGCCTCCCGCCGGAAGCACGAGGACCAGCCCGCGTAGCGCTTGGGCCCAGCGGACAGGTCCAGGATCTCCCCGGAGCGGTACCCGGCCATCGGCACCTCGGACGTCCCGACGAGGTAGAGGTCGTCCTCGGCCAGCTTGTAGACCTCGGCGGCGTGCGCGCCCAAGAACCCGGTGCCGGACATGATCTCCGGACGCACCAGTACCGGCGGGATCATCATCGTGAACCCGGCGGCGGTGGCCTTCTGGGCCGCGAGTTGCAACAGCCCCAGCTGGAGCATCGCCCCGGCGCCGGTGAGGAAGTAGAAGCGCGCGCCGGACACCTTGGCGCCACGCTCCATGTCGATCATGCCCAGAGACTCACCGAGCTCCAGGTGATCGCGCGGATGATCGAGTTCCACAGGGCTGCCTATGTGCTCCAGCACCAGGTAGTCGTCCTCGCCGCCGGCAGGCGCGCCCTCCACCACGTTGGAGATGGCGCGGTGGGCGGCGTCGAGCGCGGCGTCGGCCTCGGCCTGCTCCGCCTCGGCCGCCTTCACCTGCGCACTGAGCTCCTGCGAACCCTGCAGCAACGCGGGACGCTCCTCGGCACTGGCCCGGCCGACCTTCTTGCCCAGGGCCTTCTGCTCGGCGCGGAGGTTGTCGGCGGCGAGCACGGCCCTCCGGCGCGCGGCGTCGGCGTCGAGCAGGGCATCGACCAGCGCGGGGTCCTCGCCCCGGACGCGCTGCGACCGGCGCACCAATTCGGGGTCATCACGGAGCAGCTTCAGGTCGATCACGGATGGCAGCCTACGGACCGCGACGATTCGGTCGGCAGACTGGCGGCCCGTACCTGCTGCAACTGATGTTCGTCGGAGCTGACGAACGCGGTGAGCATGCCGCCGAATACCGCCGTGGCGATCGCCCAATGGAGAACCTCGGCGATCGCGCAGTCCGGAAACCTCAGCGCGGTCAGCCTCGAGACTCCCTCGCGCAGGGGAGCCCGACTCCCAACTTCAGAGCCAGCGTCGGCGGCTTATGCCGCGTTGGGGTCGCGGAGTTCTGCACGCTCGGTCATCGTTACCCCCAGTGCGGTGGCCACGTCACAGATTCTGGCCAAGCTCGCTGAGCGGTACCCGCTCGATTCGTAGCGTTGCACCTGTTGCTCGGCGACGCCCAGTGCCTCACCGAGTCGGCGATGTGACCATCCCCGCGCGATGCGTGCCTTGACCAGTAGCGTCGGCAGGTCGGCCAGCGAAGCGGCCTCGAATGTCGAGACCGAGCCGGAACGCAGGCGCTCATATTCGGCGATCTCACCGCGCAGATCCTCCGCATGGGCGCGGACGGCGTCGAGTTCGAGTTGGATGAGCCGGGACGTCGGTTCCTGGGTGAGTGTGGCTTCCAGGTTGGCCCCGGCCTTGGAGAAGCGGTCCAGATGCGCCTTGGTCGAACGGTATTGCACCTCGTTGGTGATCACTGCTTGCCTCCGATCGTGCGTACAAAGCTCGCCCTCATACCGAGTCTTCTGTGCTGACCTACCCGCCGAGAGATCCAAGATGATCGGGTCGAGGGCATCGAGATCTACCCCGTCTGCGTCCCAGCACGCGTCGAAATCGCCGGGCTCGTCCCCACTCGTCGCGAAACTGCCGTTGAGCCACACACGGCGACAACCGGCCGCGGCCAGGGCGTCGATGGCGGCGGCGAGCCCGTCGAGCAACTGGCGTCGACGCGGGTTCCAGCCGAAGCGCTCCACCCCTCCTCCCAACCGGCCACGTGCTCCCCTTCGGGCAACCTGCCCGAATCGGAGTCAAACGGCGGAAGCACATCACAACACTAACGTTGTGGCGCACGCCAAGCAATTGCCAGGGGCGATGACGTGCCGGGCACCATCGCGGACGATCTCGTTCAACAACGAAACGCCGCCCCCGGCCGCCTCGACGCGGTTGGACTCGTTCCCTCCTGCACTACCTTGAGCATGGGCGTGCTAATCCGAACCAACGCGCTAACGCCGGTCCAGATCAGAGCTGCTACGACTTGACGATCATCCTCGGGAAGGTGCGGCCCCTTCACGTCACCTCGCCGAGCACCAGCGACTCCCGCGGCCGGCTCGGGGGTGGCCACGCTGCGGGTCCGCCGATGCCGAACCAGCCAACGCAGCACCAGGCCAGGGCCAGCCAGGACCACCGTCATCCCCACCACGGGGAGCACGGGAAGCCACGGGGGCAGGGTCGCGCTGAGGTGCTTCATCCCAAGTGCCGACTTGGGCCAAGTCATATCGGCGGAATGACGTGCTGTGTTACATCAATCAATAGCTCTTAGAGACGAAAGATCAACGAGCTTAGAGACGAAAGATCAACGGAGACTATGTGATGCACCTCTCGTAATAAGTCGACGTGTGTGTCATTATCTGCCATGTCGCCGGCAATGGCCGGTGATGGACACTCACCATCTGGGGACACCTTGGTTGCTGTACAGCACACCTCTGTACCAAGTAAGGACCCGGCCGGCGGCTCGGGCCGAAGTAGGCGTTTTCGCGCGGGCATCGCGATGCTGGGCGCCGCGGCGATGGCCACCGCGGGCGCGGCGTTCGGGGCAGGCACCGCGTCGGCGGTTGGGTTGACCGTCAACCTCACGCAGACTGACATCGCCAAACCGTGCACGACGGCTGCCGGGTTCTGCACCGACGCCTCGGGCCCGACCAACTCGACGACCACCGGCACCGCGGAGGTCAAGGGAGTAGCGGGGTCCGGCTACGTCGAGCTCAGCACACTCGGGGCGGGCGACGCAGTGCAGGTGTTCAACCTCGATCAGGTCGGTAAGAACCTGAACACCCTCACCGCCCTCCAGTACAACTCCTTGGTCACCACGTCCGCGACTGGCAACCCCGGTATCGCCCCGGCGTTCAAGATCGCGGTGAACCCCCACACAGCCTTGAATGGGGTAACCAAGGGCTTCACGACGCTGGTGTGGGAGCCGACGGATTCCCCCACGCCGAGCGTCCCCAACGTCCAGAAGAGCTTCGACCCCTTCACCGCGCCCAGCGGTTGGCACGCGACCCGCAACGACCTCGGTGTCACCCCCTACTCCTCGAGCTTCGCTGACCTCAAGACGGATCTTCCGAACGCCACCATCTACGAGGTCGGTGTCGGGCAAGGCTCGGGCAACGCCGGCCTCATCGCCCAGGTGAACAGCCTGACGATCAACAACACCGCCTACACCTTCGGGAACACCCCGGCGGCGAGCGCGAAGACCTACGGGGTCAGTGGTACCGCCACCCCGTCCGGGGGCACCCCGACACCGTTCGGTCCGGGAACCCTGAAGGCCACTGTGGGCGCCACCGGGTTCACCGACGGCACCCTGACGCTGCCTGACATCAACATCCCTAACTACCAGTTGTTCGGTGTGCTGCCGACCTCGGTGCAGGCCAGAGTTGTACCGGCCGCACCGGTGAACGGCACGATCAGCGCCACCAAGGTGACCGTGACCAGCTCGGTGAACCTGGTGATCGATCAGATCAGTGTGTTCGGCGTGCCCCTGCTCACCCCGGGAAGCACATGCCAGACGGTGACGCCGTCCACAGTCACCCTCACCGGTGATCCCGGTGTCCTGCAGAGTGGTGGCAGCCTGAGCGGTGGTACCTACTCCGCAGCGAAGTTCAGCAACTGCGGCTTGTTCGGCTTCTTCCTCGAGCCGCTGCTTAACGCCAACGTGTCCGGTATCCCGAACGCGATCGCCGCGAACCTCGGAGCGCCGACCGCCACCCAGTAACACCCCCGCCAGCCACCAACCGTCGCCTGCTCCAGATTTCACCGGAGCAGGCGACGGTCACTGACCAGACACCGTCGCGCACTGCCGACGAATCCCGAAAAGCCGCCGCAGCCGAAGCTGGTTTCGCCATAATCAACTCTGCCCACGGTTTCCGTGCGGGTAACGGCCGCTCGTCGCGGATCGTCTTGCAGCACTGCGTCAGCGGCGGGCGGTTCGAGCTGGACTTAACCGTCGTCTACCAGCAAGCGCAGCGGCCAGCCAGGACAGCGGCCAACACCATCTCAGCGAGACCGCCCCGTGCCCGGGTGGCCGCCCTCACGGCTGGGCGCCCAGCTGACGCCGGAGAACCTTGCCGGTGCTGGTCCGGGGCAGCGCTGCCAGCACGTGCACGGCTTTCGGACGTTGGGCCGGCGCCAGGTGCTCGCGTGCGTAGGCGTCCAGGGCGGCCCCGTCGCCGACCACCGCGGCCTCCACCCGCTGGCCCCAGCGCTCGTCGTCCACGCCGTACACCGCGACCTCCCGCACACCGGGGCAGGCTTCCAGTACCCGTTCCACCTCCAACGGATACACGTTCACCCCGCCGGTGATCACCAGGTCGTCCCGGCGCCCGTCGAGGTACAGGTACCCGTCGTCGTCCAGCCGCCCCAGGTCACCCACGCTGAACGCGTCACCTCGCCACGCCTGAGCCGTCTTCTGCGGCGCACGCCAGTAGGTGAACCGGGCGTAGCCCGGCACCGTGCACCAGATTGTCCCGTCGGGATCGGTGGACAGTGTGCGTCCGGGTCGCGCCAGCCCGACGGTGCCCGGATGCTGCTCCCAGTCCGCGGCCGAGCACGCGGTGAACTGGCCCTCGGTGGACCCGTAGAACTCCCACACCGCCTCCGGCGCAGCGTGTTTCAACAGCCACCGCTTGACTGCCTGCGGGCACGGCGCGCCGGCGTGGGCCAGCAACCGCAGGTGCCCCAGCACGTCCGCCGCGCGCGGGTCGCCCAGCTCGCGCAGACGTTGCAGCTGCGCGGGCGCGGTGAAGGTGGTGGTGGGTTGGTGCTCCGTGGCCAGCTCGAGGAATGTCAACGGGTCGAAACGTCCGGCGACCAGCACCGAGCCCCCGGCCAGCAGGGTGCCGATCGCGAAGCGCAGTGGCGCGGAGTGGTACAGCGGCGACATCACCACGTGCACGTCGGCGGGCTGAAAATGCCACAGCTCGCACTCCTCGCCCCACAGCTGCAGTGCGGCCTCCGGTTCGAGCACGCCGGACCACACGCCCTTACGGCGGCCGGTGGTGCCGGAGGTGTAGTGCATCGGGCGACCCAGGGGAACGTCACCGAGCTCTGCAGGCTTTCCTGCATGCAGCGCGGCCAGTGCCTCGGGAGTATCGATCACCATGGCCGGTTCGGCGTCGGCGAACAACGCCGCGAGCTCACCGGCGGGCGTGGCGGGGTCCAGCACCACCGGGATGACGCCCACGCGCAGTGCGGCACACGCGGCGGTGACCAGCTGGGTGCTCCCGGGCACCACCAGGGCGACGCGGTCGCCCCGCTGCAATCCCGTCAGCGACCCGGCCACCCGGGCCTGGGCCAGCTCGGCCTCTTCCGCGGTGATCGGTGCCGTCATGAGCTCGATGCTGCACCACCACGCAGGTTCAGTCGATTGCGGACGGAGAACAGCCGCTCCCGGTGGTGTTCCTCGGTGACGTCGTGCAGCCGGGCCTGCAGCAGGTCGGCCACGGAGATCACGCCGAGCAGCGCGTGCGGCTCCTCGCGGGCCACCACGGGCGCGCGGGTGACGGCGTTCTCCGAGAAGATGTTCGCGATGCGTCGCAGAGTGTCGTTGCCGTACACCGTCACGGGGTCGGCGAGCATGACGCTTCCGACCGTGACCTCCGGTGAGCTCGCGGCCGTGTCCAGCAGCCCCCGACGCGAGGCGACCCCGACGAGGGCCCCCTCGGCATCCACCACCGGGAACAGCCGCTTCGTCGGCGGCCCTTCCGTCGGCAGCCGCACCGTCACCTTTGCCGGCACCACGTCCGCGATGCGGGCGCTCTCAGACAGCACCAGCGGTTGGTCGTCCATCACCTCGGTGGCGAAGAAGGCCTCCAAGGGATCGATGGAGTACTCGCGGGTCAGGTGCAGCCCCCGCCGGGCGATCTTCTCCGTCAGGACCGAACGCTTGACCAGCAGCGCCGACACCGCGTAGGCGACGGTCGCCGCGATCAGCAGCGGGAGCACCGTCGACCAGGCGTGGGTGAGCTCCAGGGTGAAGATCACCCCGGTGAGCGGGGAGCGCATCACGCCGCCGACCACCGCAGCCAGGCCCATCATCGCCCAGAAGCCGGGGAACACCTCGGGAAACGCCAGCCCCTCCAGCGCCCCGAGCGCGCCGCCGATCATAAAAATCGGTGCCAACACCCCGCCGGACGTGCCCGACCCCAGCGAGATCGACCAGATCAGCGTCTTCACGACGAGGATCCCGAGGATCAGCGACAGTCCGGCCTTGCCGGTGAGCAGCTCGTCGATCACGTCGTAGCCGACACCAAGCGCGCGGGGCTCCACCAACCCGCCGAGGCCGATCACCAGCCCACCGATCGCCGGCCACCACATCCAGTGGAAGGGAAGCTTGGCGAACCCGTCCTCGGCGAGGTAGACCAGGAACGTCGCGGCCACCGCGAGCAGTCTACCGGTGATGCCCGACGCGACGCACAGCACCTCGGCGCTGAGGCCGATGGACACGTCCGTGCCCGCGACCGGAAAGATCGGCGCGGTGCCGAGCAGGAACCCGCGGGCGATGGTCGCGACGGCCACCGCGGCGACCACGGGGATGAAGCTGCGTGGACGCCACTCGAACAACAACAGCTCCACCGCCAGCAGCACCGCGGCCAGCGGCGAGTTGAAGGTGGCCGCCATCCCGCCTGCCGCCCCGGCCACCAGCAGCGTCTTGCGCTCGTCGGCGGACAGCTTCAGCGCCTGGGCAAGGATCGACCCGACGGCGCCGCCCGTCATAATGATTGGTCCTTCGGCGCCGAACGGACCACCGGAGCCGATGCTGACAGCCGCCGAGATGGGCTTGAGAATCGCCACCCGCGGCTGGATGCGACTGCCACCGGTGAGGATGGCCTCGATGGCCTCCGGCATGCCGTGGCCGCGGATCTTTTCCGAGCCGAAGCGGGCCATCAGACCGACGACCAGTCCGCCGACGACGGGCGCGAGCAGCACCAGGAGCGGTGAGTGCTGGTGGCTACCGGGAGCGACCAGCCCGGTGTCCACCCGCTGGTAAAACACCAGGTTGGTGATCAGGCCGATGAGCCGCAGCAGCGCAAGCGCGGCCAGTGCGCTGGCCCCGCCGACCGGCAGAGCCCAGGCCGTGATCACCAGGACGCGCCGGGTGAGCGTGAAATCCCCCAGGTGCGCGGAGCGCCCGGCGTCAGGGGCGGGCACCGCGCCCTTTTCGGTCGTACTCATCGCGCCGGGGTCAGTCGCTCACCTGGTCGTTGCATGTCGCAAGTATTGCATTACTGCAAGGCGGGCTGCGCCCCGTGCGTGAATTAGTAGCGGCAGGGAGCCTTTATCACGCACAGGGGCGAAGGCCCCTACAAGTGCGAGTGCCGGGCCTCGGCGCCCTCGAGCAGTAGTGCGGAGTTCACCAACGCGAGGTGCGAGAAGGCCTGCGGAAAGTTGCCGAGCAGCCGCTTGGCCTTCGGGTCGTACTCCTCCGCCAGCAGCCCCAAGTCGTTGCGCAGCAACAGCAGCCGCTCGAACATCGCCTCGCCCTCGTCCCGGCGGCCGGTGAGCACCAGCGCGTCCACGAACCAGAACGCGCAGGCCAGGAAGGAGCCCTCCTTGCCGGACAGCCCGTCGCCACCCGCGGTCTCGGAGGTGCTGTAGCGGTCCACGACGTCGCCGTGCCGCAGCTTTGCACCGATGGCGTCCACAGTGGAGCGCACGCGGTGGTCATCACCGGGCAGAAATCCGACACTGGGGATCAGCAGGACCGCAGCGTCGAGCTCGGTGCCGCCATAGTACTGGGTGAAGGTGCCGAGCTCGGAGTTCCATCCCTCGGCGCACACCTCCGCATGCACCTCGTCCCGCAGGTCCCGCCATTTCTGCACCGGGCCGTCGAGCCCGAACTCCTCTGCCGTGCGCACTGCCCGGTCGAAGGCCACCCACACCATCACCCGGGAGTGGGTAAAGTGCCGCTCCGGACCGCGGACCTCCCAAATGCCCCGGTCCGGCTGCTGCCAGATGGTGGCCAGGTGCTCCATCAGCGCACTCTGCAAGGCCCACGCCCGGTCCGAGCTGTTCACGCCGCGGCGTCGCGCCAGGTACAGCGCGTCCATCACCTCGCCGAACACGTCCAACTGCAGCTGCCCAAACGCGGCGTTGCCGATCCGCACCGGACTGGAGCCCTCGTAGCCGGGGAGCCAGTCGGCCTCCCACTCCATGATGCGGCGCTCACCGAGTACGCCGTAGAGGATCTGCAGATTCTCCGGCGACCCGGCGATCGCCCGCAGCAGCCAGCGCCGCCAGGCCTTGGCGGAGTTGACGTAACCCCCACCGGTGAGCGCACTCAAGGTAAGGGTGGCATCCCGCAGCCAGCAGTAGCGGTAGTCCCAATTTCGTTCGCCGCCAATGGCTTCCGGCAACGACGTGGTTGGGGCGGCGATGATGCCACCGCTGGGCTCATAGCTCAGCGCCTTGAGGGTGAGCAGCGAGCGCTGCACCGCTTCGCGGTAGGCCCCGTCATAGCTGCCCTTGGCCGACCACTTACTCCAGTAGTCCATCGTCTTGGCCAGCCGCGGCTCTGTGTCGATCGGACCCGGCGTCGGGTCGGTGCTCAGGTACCACTGCATGCTCCAGCTCATCGGTCGACCGGGCCGGACCGTGAATACCGCGGCATGCACCTGGTCGTCGACCGGGCGAGGCAGCACATCCCCGCGCAGCACCACGGCGTCCGGGCCGGCGACGGCCTCGAGTCGCTCGTCGTCCCCGTCGTGATGACGCAACCAGGGCACGACGTTGCCGTAGTCGTAGCGCACCGTCCAGCGCAGCTCCATCTCGACCTCGCCGTCGAGGCACTCCACGATGCGCAGCAGATTCACCGACTTGTCGCGCAAGGGCATCAGGTCGGTGATGCGGATTGTGCCGGTGGCCGTGGTCATCTCGGTATCCAGCACCAGGGTCTCGCCGCGGTAAGACCGGCGCGTACCGGTGACCTCGCCGGTGGGGGTGAGCTGCCAGTGCCCGTGCTGCTCGTCTCCGAGCAGGGCGGCAAAACACGCACCGGAGTCGAAGCGCGGCAGGCACAACCAGTCGATGGACCCGGTGTTGCTCACCAAAGCGGCGGTGTGCATATCACCGATGAGGGCGTAATCCTCTATGCGGGCGGACTCGATGCGCGCCGCCCGCGTGGGCTGCGATTGCTCAGGCATGCCGTTACCTCATCACAAGATGGCGACCGCCACGATGAGGCCCAGCGCAATGTGCCCCGCCGCCACCACAAACGCCGACGAATCGAGCTTTTCTTCGGCAAGTAGCGGCCCGATGGTGATGCTGGTGCCCCGCTCGAGCAGCCGAACCCCGATCGCCTGGACCAGAATGCCCAATAACCCGTACACGGCCGTGCTGATGAGCCCCTCGGACAGCTTGCCGCCAGAGCTGTAGATCGCCAGCACGACGATGAACGCCATACTCACCATCCCCGACGCGGCGACCACGGCGGCGTTGGGACGACCGGTACGCACGAGCTGGGTGAGCTTGCCCGGAGTGGTGAAGTCGATGGCGAAGAATCCGATGAGGATCAGCACCACACCCAGCACGGCGTAGCACGCGATAGCCCCGACGTTGCGACCGAGCGTGGAGAAGTAGTCCGAGTTGAGCGCCAGCGTCGTGGTCATGCAGTCTCCTTCGGGATACGGTGCGGAACGAAGGCGGCGCCGTCGTCGGTGATCAGTCCTGCGGTTTCCCGGATGCCGAGCCCGGCGGAGGTGTCGCCCACCACCCAGGCCCCCAGCGCGGGGCGCATGCCGTCGAACTCCGGCAGCGGGTCGAGCAGCTGGTAGACGTAGCCCTCGGCGCCGTAGATGCCACCGGTGGACATCTCCGAACCCCCGCCGACCACGCTGATATTCGCACCCTCTCGCCCGAGCTTGGGCTTGCGGACGTACTCGGTGAGCATTCCCGGGTCGTCGAGGTAGGCAGGCAGCAGGTTGGGGTGACCGGGGTAGTTCTCCCACAGCACCGCCAGGATGGCCTTGTTGCTGAGCAAGGACTTCCACAACGGCTCCACCCACTGCGTCTTGGGCAGCTGCTCCAGCACCTTGCGCCCGAAGTCGTCGTCCAGCACCCACTCCCAGGGATAGAGCTTGAACACGGTGGAGATCGGCGCGTTCTCCAGGTCCACGAAGCGCAACAGCTCGTTGTCGTAGCCGATGTCCTCGACGGCCAGGCCGATGGTGTTCAACCCGGCGGCGGCGGCGGTCTCCTGCAGGTAGGCGGTGGTGACGTGGTCCTCCCCGGTGGCCTCCGCGCCGGACCAGGTGAAGTGCATCTCGTCCGAGGGCAGGGTCTTGCGGACCTCGTCGAAGCGGGCCACCAGCTGCTCGTGCAGCGAGTTCCACTGGTCGTCGTCCGGGTGCGTGTCCTTGAGCCAGTACCACTGCAGCAGGGACGCTTCCAGCAGCGTCGTCGGAGTGTCGGCGTTGTACTCCAGCAGCTTGATCGGACCGTTGCCGTCGTAGCGGACGTCGAAGCGGCCATAGATGTGCGGGTCGCTGCGCCGCCACGAGTCGGCGATGCCCTGCCAACTCCACTCCGGCAGCCCGAAGTCCTTGTAGCGCTCGGTGAGCACCACGTTCTCCACCGCCTCCAGGCACATGGAGTGCAGCACCTCGACGTCGGCCTCCATGGCCAGGATCTCGTCCATCTCGAAGGTGTAGTGCACCGACTCATCCCAGTACGGCCGTTCGCTGCCGTCCCCTTGGCGGGCCGGGGTGCCGTAAACCAGTCCTTGGGAGCGGACAGTTTCTTCCCAACCCGCACGGGGCGCGCTGTGCTCGCGTTTCACGTCGCCTAGCTCCCGCTACTGCTGCCGCTGCTGCTGTGGCTCGAGCCGGCACCGAGCCCGCCCCGACTGACGGAGGACTTGCTGCTGGTCGACCCGCTGGATCCACTGATCGAGGAGCCCTTGGGCGCCGTCGTGGATCCGCCGCCGATGCGCTGACCGATGCCGCCGGAGCCGCCATAGTTGTACCGGTAGGACCCGCCGCCGAAGAAGAAGATCCCCCCGGAGCCGTAGTTGCTGCCGCCGCCGCAGTAGTTGTCCGACACCACGATGCCGCTGGAGTCGACACAGCGCGCGCTGACATCGTTGTGCGAGCCGGTCGACGAGTAGAGCGCAGCGACCACCCCGACGACGCCGACGGCCGCCACGCCGCCGATCAGCAGTCGTTTGCGCTTGCGCTTGGTCGCCGCCGCCTCGACCTCGGCGGCCTCCTGCGCGGCGCGGTCGCTTTCTGCCTTCTCCTGCGCCTTCTCCCGCGCCCGGATCTCACCGACGGTGGGCTCGCGGGCAGCGGTGCTTGCGTCTTGAAAGCGCATGCTGCCCTTGGGGTGCGATGCTGCCGCGGCGTCTTCGGCCGAAGGCACCTCCCCGCCGGGCTGCGCACCCGTCGGCTCACCTTCGGTCCCCGTCATCAACGCCGCCTCTCGCGCTCGTTCCGAACAACCAGGGACAATACCGTCACCACGCACTCGGCCTCGCACGACAGCGAGGCATCATAGGGGCGATGTCCTCGACTGGCGCTTCCTCGGTTCGCGCTGCCCATGCGCGGCGAGCGCTGCTCGGTGTGATCCTCGGCGCCTTACTCGCCGCGATGGGCACGGTCCTCGTGCTGGGCAGTCCCCGATCCCGGCCAGCCCCTTCCCCCGCCGGTACAGCACCCGCCCGCACTCCGTCCGCGGCCGAAGGGGTCTATGCCCGAGCGCATGCGGGCGACTGCCTGACGTGGGACACCCCCAGCGCCGCAGATGTGACCCTGACCGACTGCACCACGCCGCACCGCTTCGAGGTGGCGGCCGGAGTTGACCTGCGCAACCGTCCCGAAGCCCAGTTCGGGCCGGGAACCGCGCTGCCGGGCCCGGCCGTGCTCACCCAGCTCCGGGACACCGAATGCACCTCCGCGGTGCGCAACTATTTGGTCGGGCGCTTCGACCCGCACGGACTGTTCAACGTCGGCCTCATCGATCCCGGCGAGGCAGCGTGGCGCGACGGGCAGCGAGACGTACTGTGCGGCCTGCAAGAGGTGGGAACCTCGGGCGAGCAGTTCCCGATTCGCGGCCGAGTGGCCCAGCTCGACCAGTCCGACGTCGCCCCGCTCGGATCATGTCAGAGCATCACTTCCGGGTTACCCAGCGACCCGGTGGACTGTGCCCAGCCGCACGCCTCCGAGGTGATCAGCGTGGTCGACCTCACGAAGAAGTACCCCGGGCCCTATCCGAGCACCGCCGACCAGGACGGCTACCTTGATGCGGCTTGCCGCGCCGCGGCCGATGCAGCGCTGGGCGGCCCCGATGCCGCAGCAACCAAGGGGCTGACCGTCTACTGGGGCACGGTGGCGCCGGACAGCTGGGCGGCGGGGAGTCGCCGCGTGAACTGCAAGGTGGGCCGACAAGTACCCGGCGGTGGCTTCGCCCCGACAACGGGAGTGGCACGCAACGCCGGTGCCGTCGCCGCACCCCCGCCCACAACCCTGCCGAACGCACTCCCACCCACAACGACCGGCCGGTAACCGCGATGACAGTGCAGATGTCAGCAGACCGCTTCGATGAACTCGTGTCCGACGCACTGGATCAGGTGCCCGCACGCCTCGCCGCCGCAATGGACAACCTGGTGGTGCTGGTAGCGGACCGCAACGAAGACAACCCCGAATTGCTGGGCCTCTACCACGGCGTTGCCCTCACCTCGCGGGACAACAACTACTCCGGGATGCTGCCGGACACCATCACGATCTACCGGGGGCCCCTGCTTGACGCCGGAAGCAGCGAGGAACACGTCGTGCGGGAGGTGCTCATCACCGTCGTACACGAGATCGCCCACCACTTCGGGATCGCCGAGGAACGGCTGCACGAGCTCGGCTGGGGCTGAGTGCGGACGCGGGTCTCGACGAAAACTGCCGGGAACCGATTCGCATCCGGGCGCGTCCTTGTTAGTGTCAGACAAGCAACCAGGGGAGGAAGCACAATGGAATCCGTGTCCGACGGTGGCGGCGGGGTTTCGGTCTCGACGCCAGCCACCGTGCCCTTGCTGGTTCGCCCGGAGGCCCTCGCGGCGACCGCAAACCGGCTCGAGGCCCTCGCCGACCAACTTCAGCAGTGCCTGAACAGCAACACAGGGCGATTGACCCCCCTACCGCCGGGTAACGACGCGGTATCCAGGGCAGCTGTGGGCCAGTTCGCCCTGCAACAGTTCACCGCGACCCAGCAGATCGACGATGCGATCACTCAACTGCAGGACGCCGCCGACAGCTGCCGGGTAAGCGCCAAGCAGTACCAACAAACTGACGACTCATTGGGATCCACCGCCCACCGGGCCTGACCCATTCGCACTGCGCTTGTACCGACAGAAGCACTCTGGGGGTTCAACTCGATGTCCTACACCGGCGTCAACTGGGCGGCACTTCCCGCCTTGAAAATGTCCACCGATGTCTACGACGGCCCCGGACCCGGGTCGACTCACGAGGCGGCAGCGGCGTGGCGTGCTCTCAGCGCCGGGCTCGCCGAGGCGCACGCCGAGTTCACCAGCGTGACGCAGTTCGCGATGGGCAACTGGGAAGGCCCCGCGGCCGAGTCCGCGCACGTCGCCCTCAGTCCCTTCGGTGACTGGGCCGCGGCGGCGGGAGCCACCGCCGACCGGCTCAGTGCCGAAACCGACTTCCAGGGCGAGGCGTACTCCGCCACCAAGGCGGCCATGCCGTCCCCTGCAGAGGTGGTGCAGGTTGAGGCGGTCAAGGACAACCCCGTCGACAAGGTTGTCGGGCTGCTGACGGGCGTGCCCACCCCCGGCGAAGTCGCCGAGGGTGTGGCCGCTGCGCAGCAGGCGGAGGCCGCAATGGCGATGACGACCTACGACGTCACCGTCAGCATGTTCAACTCCTACGAGCCGTTCTAGCCCGCACCCAGGCTGACTGCGGGCGTCATCTCCGCCAACGGGGCGAGCGGCCAGGCCGGCACCTACGGCGACTTCGGCAGTGGCGCGGCCCAGCTGTTCGCGTCCACGATGACGGCAGGTGCCGCCTACCACCCCACGGGTGGTGACGCCGCTGGTGGTTCGGGGGGTGGCGCGCACACCGCGGCCTCCGGCGGGACGCACGCCACCGCGTGGGGCGGCTCCGCAACGGGTTCGGTGGACAATACCGGTGGGTTCCCCGGCGGCGGCCCGCATAGTGGGGGCGCACACACAGCCGCGGCGGCGGCCGGTCTCGGTGCTGGCGGCGCCGGCGCACTGGGCGCGGGCAGCCTGGGGGCCGGGGCGTCGAATGCGCGAAGGTTCGGCGCCGGCGGTTCGGCTGCGGCAGGATTCGGCGCGAGAGGATTCGGCGCTGGCGGGTCCGGTGCAGGAGGGTCCGGTGCAGGAGGATTCGGCGCTGGCGGGTCCGGTGCGGCAGAAGCAGGCGGGTCGGGTGCCCGAGGATCGGGTGCAGCAGGATCGGGTGCAGGAGGATCGCGCACCTTCGCGGCTGCAGAAGAGTACAGCCGTCCGGCAGGTGCGCCGGGCTCGGCAGGCTCTGGAGCCGAGGCCGGCGGGGCACGTGGTGCTGGGTTCGGTCCTGGCGAGGGCGGTGCCGTGGGCGGCTCGTCGCGCGCGGCGGGGTTGGGATCCGCCGCGGCCGGCGGTGCACAGTCCGGCTCTGCGGCCACCGCCGCCGAGGGTTCAGTCCGAGGCCCGCTCAGCGCAGGTGGCACCAGCGGGGTGGGCGCGGCCGGGGAAAGCCTCGGCGCGCGCGGAGTCGGTGGTACCGCAGGCACCTCCGCAGCGGGTGCACGCGGTGGTTCCGGTGCTGGCGCAGGCACGGGGCGCGGCAACGGGCAGGACGACGACGAGCACGACATCCCGGATTACTTGAAGGATCTCGAGCACTTCACCGACGGCCGCGTGGTGGCACCGCCGGTCATCGGCGCCGACGACCCGTCGTGAGCCCGGCGACCACCATGGCTGTTGTCGGTGAGTCGATCACGTTGGACACCGTTGCGTTCGATCTGCTGTGGGAGCGCCTCGCGCTGGGGGCCTTTCCCCTGGTTCTGCAGCTACGGTCGCAAGGGGACACCTTCGACGAACGCCACGAGCTGCTCGACGTGGCCCGTGCGCGACTGCACGAGGACGGGCTGTTGGACGGGACTGACGTCCAGCCCCGGTTGGCGGCGTGGCTGCAGGTGCTGGCCCGACCGGAGGACGAGGTGGATGTCCGGTGGCGCGACGGCACCGAGCAGCTCCGCGCCACCGTGGCCCGCCGTGGAGATGGCACGGTCCGGGTGCTCCGCAGCGGCGAGCAGCTCACCCTCACACCGGTGACCCCCGGTTCGATGCCCGCGGCGGCGGTCGACGTGCTGCCGGACGTGCCCGCCGCCACCAGCGGTGGCCAGATCAGCGCCCCCACCGAGCAGCTCTCCTCGGCCTACACCGCGGCTGCCGTCTCGATGCACGCCGGAACCGAAGCCCTCCTCGCGCTGGGTGCAGAGCGGACGGACGCTGTGGCCCTGGCCACGGCGCTGGTCACGACCGCTGCGGTGTCCCAGATCGGCGCCGCGACCACAGTGGGTGGCCGACGCGTGCGTCACCCCAGCGTGGTCGCCGTCGTGGACACCGGGCGCGGCCGCTACCTCTCGACCGAGCGGGCGGCGCCGGACCATCGCCTGTGGTCAACGGTGCGGCCGGGCACGACGGCCAACCTGGTGCGGGCTGCCACCGAGCTCCTCGCCGAGGTGCACGCCGACGCGGCCAGGACGGCGGCAGGCACCGCGCTACGCCTGTGAGCTCAGAGCCGACCGGCAGTGATATCGGGTGACGCTGGTTGCTCGCGAACCTGCGTATCGCACCGTAATAACCATATGTACAGTGTGCGCGGCAGCTTGGGGCTGCCCGGTCCCAAGTTCGACAATCCGCCACATCAATTGCCCGTCGTCCTAAGCGGGCCCCTCGACGTGCGGGGTGTCCGGTGCCCGAAAGGGCGGCGTGTGCTGGTCCCATTGCAGACATCGCCAACCCTCGGCGGTCGGCTGCAGCACCACCATCGCAGTGTTCGGCAAGGAGTAGGTGGCCGCAAAGTCTCCGTCTACCCCGGCCAACTGCGCGGCGACCAGTCGGATGGCCGCGCCGTGGCTCACCAGCACCACGCTGCCGGCGCCCTGCTGGAGATGACGCCGGCGCAACTGCTGCACCACGGGCACAAAGCGTGCCAACACCTCTCGGCCGCTCTCTCCCTCGGCGATCCGCGCGTCCAGCTCCTCCGCATGCCACGCGCCGTAGACCCGGACGAACTCCAGGTGCGCCTCCCGGTCCTCCCTGTCCTCCAACACACCGGCATCGGTCTCTTGCAGGCCGTCCAGCACCTGCACCTGCGTCCCGACCGCCGCGGCCAGGGGCGCCGCGGTCTGCTGGGCCCGCACCGCCACCGAGCTGACCACAGCCGCGAGCTCGACGCCGCCCAGGGCCTGCACCAAGGCCTGCGCCTGCCCGTGCCCCAGCTCGGTCAGCGGAGCACCCGGCGGTCGGGAGTCCAAGCGATGGACGATGTTGGACGCGGTTTGCCCGTGGCGCACCAGAATCAGGCTCCCTGCCGGAATGGCCGGCACTGTCATTGCCACTCTCCCCTCTTGATGTCGTCGACCCACTGGGCGGCATCACCGGGAGCCGGAGGTGCGCTCCCGGCCTCAGGACTGGCCGCGGGCCAGGAGCCGAGAAAACGCAGCTCGGTGCAGCGGCGATGCAATGCGGCGAGCGCCTCCGCCACGGCCGGGTCCTCGACGTGGCCCACGCAGTCCAGGTAAAAGCGGTACGTGCCCAGAGCCGTTCGGGTGGGCCGGGACTCGATGCGGGTGAGGTCGATGCCGCGGATGGCGAACTCCGTCATCGCCTGCACCAGCGCGCCCGGGGTATTGGCGAGGCTCAGTACCACCGAGGTACGGTCGTTGCCGGTCCGCGTAGGCGGTGCGCAGGGCCGGCGAACCAGCACAAACCGCGTCCGCGCGTCCGGCACATCGGCGACATCCTCGGCAAGCGCGCGCAGCCCGAGACGCCGACCCACCAGCGCCGTGGCCACGGCGGCATCGGCGGTCCCCTCGAGGACGTCGTTAGCGGCTGCCGCAGTGGAGCTACCGGCCTGGACCTGTGCGTGCGGCAGGTGCTGGCGCAGCCACCCGCGCACCTGGGCGGCGGCGTGCGGGTGAGTGCGCACCGTCTGAATGTCCGCGGCCTCCGTGCCTGCTCGGACGAGGACGGAGAAGGTGATCGGCAACTCCGTCTCGGCCACGATCTGTAGCCGCGCGCCGGTGGCCAGCGCGTCCAGGGTGGGGGGCACGGTGCCTTCGACGGAGTTCTCCACCGGCACACACGCCGCGTCGACCGCGCCGTCACGTACCAACTGCAGGGTCGCGGGCGGGGTTGCCGCCGGCACGAACTCGGTGGTCGCAGGGTCGACGAGCTGGCGGCACGCGGCTTCGGTGAATGTCCCCGCCGGCCCGAAATAGCTCACACGCTGCACGCCCTCGACCCTACCGGCGCGCCCGTCCCACTCCTGCCTCCGCCAGCGCTGCCGCCACGTCGACGGCGTCGGGCACCTCGATGCTGCGCAGCACCTCCCGCAGTGCCCGCGCCGCCGGATCGGGGATCGCCAGCAGCGTCGCCAGCTCAGGTGCGTCCCACGCCGTCCGCACATCGTCTCCGCGCAGAGCCGCGATCGTGGCCGCCACCACCTGCAGCACCCCCGCGGCGTCGGCCGCTCTGGCCACGAATCCCACTTCGGTGTGAGCCAGCAGGGACAGGAAGTCCGCGGCCTGGCCGGCGTCGACGTCCGCATCCAGGCCGACACCGTGGCTCGCATCAATCGCACGCTGTACTCCGACCCCGGTGAACACCGCCCGCGGCGCAAGCAGCTCCACCGCCAGCGCATCCACCAGCTCCTCAGGCCGAGGATGCAGGTCGTACCGCACCGCCGTGTGTGCGGGCAGGTTCCGCGGGTCGACGTCCAGCTGCACCACCCCGCCGAAGCCGGCGGCCAGCTGTGATCCGAGCACCACCGGGGCACCGTGCAGCGGACCGTCCAGTGCGCGTCCCGCGCGATCGTCGAGCAGCCGGGCCCACAACGGCTGGGCGTCCCGCGGCTCGGGCGCGCGCAGGGTGAGGAAAGTGGCCACGACAGGACGGTAGCGTCGAGCCGTGACCCGTGCCTGGCTGCGCCCCGACCGGCCCGGCACCGATGTCGTCGAACACCATGAGCGCCACGGGTTGCAGTGGGAGATCGCGCTGGTGCTGCTGGTCACCCTGGGCATGTCCGGGCTGCGCAGCCTCGTGTCGCTGCTCGACTCCCTGGCCAAGCCCACCCCGCTCGCGCAGCAGCGCGTGGCCATCAACGTGCCGCAGGCCAAGGCGAACATCCTCGACCTCGCCGGTCAGCTGCTCGGCGTCGTGCAACTACTGGCCTGGGGCGGACTTGGCCTCTTCCTATTGTGGCGCAGTGGATTTACGCTGCGCAGGATCGGCTTGGACCGCACCCGACCAACCCGCGACGCAGTGCATGGTGCGGGTCTCGCGGCGCTGATCGGCATTCCCGGGCTGGGCTTCTACCTGCTCACCAAGGCCGTCGGCATCAACCTCACCGTGGTGCCCAGCGCGCTGGGGGACACCTGGTGGCGGGTGCCCGTACTCGTTTTGTCGGCGGCGGCGAACGCCTGGGCGGAGGAGACCCTCGTCGTGGCCTACCTCATCACCCGACTGCGTCAGCTGGGCCTGGCCGAGAACCGCTCGCTGCTGGCCTCCGCGGTGCTGCGCGGCAGCTACCACCTCTACCAAGGATTCGGCGGCTTTGCGGGCAACATGGTGCTCGGCCTGGTGTTCGGACGGGTGTGGCAGCGGACCAACCGCCTGTGGCCCTTGGTGGTGGGGCACACCGTGATCGACGTGGTGGCCTTCGTGGGGTATGCCCTGCTGGTGCACCACGTGAGCTGGTTGAGATGAACCACCACGTCGACTCCGAGGTCGGACGGCTGCGCACCGTGCTGCTGCACCGGCCCGGTACGGAGCTCACCCGCCTGACACCCCGCAACAACGGCGGGCTGCTGTTCGACGGCGTGCCCTGGGTCGAGCGGGCGCAGCAGGAACACGATGCGTTCGCCGCCACATTGCGCACCCGCGGCGTCGAGGTCCTGTTGCTGGCCGAGCTGCTGGCCGAGACGCTGCGCGTCGAGAAAGCCCGTACCACCGGGATCGCGGTGGCAGTGGACGCCCGACGCCTGGGCCACGGCCTGGCCGAGGCGTTGGGCGAGTACCTGCACCAGATTCCGCCCGTCGCACTGGCCGAGGTCCTGATGGCGGGCATGACTTTCGACGAGTTGCCGGTGGCCGAGAGCACCGCCGGTGTGTCGTTGGTGCGCCGCATGCATCACGGCGGAGACTTCGTCCTCGATCCGTTGCCGAACCTCCTGTTCACCCGCGATTCCTCGTTCTGGGTCGGTGACCGCGTGGGCATCACCTCCCTGGCGCTGCCCGCGCGCCACCGGGAGACCTCCCTCACCGATCTGATCTACGCCCACCATCCGCGCTTTGCCGGCACTGCCCGCGCCTACGGACACGCCTCCGCGCCACTGGAAGGCGGCGACGTGCTGCTGCTGCGCCCCGGTGTGTTGGCCGTCGGGGTGGGTGAGCGCACCACACCGGCCGGGGCAGAGGCCTTCGCCCGCAGCGCGTTCGCCGACGGGCTCGCGCACACCGTGCTGGCGGTGCCGATCGCGCAGGAACGGGCTTCGATGCATCTGGATACGGTGTGCACCATGGTCGACCACGACGCGGTGGTGATGTACCCAGCCGTTCAGGACACGCTGTCCGCCTTCACCATTCGGCCCGCCGAAGACGGTGTGCGGATCGACGGCCCCACCCTGTTCACCGCAGCGGCCGCCGCTGCGATGGGCATCGAGAAGCTGCGCGTGATCGACACCGGACTCGATGCGGTCACCGCCGAACGCGAGCAGTGGGACGACGGCAACAACACCCTGGCGATCGCCCCGGGAGTGGTGGTGGCCTACGAGCGCAACGTCCGCACCAACGCTCGCCTGACCGCCGCGGGCATCGAAGTGCTGGCCGTGGCGGGATCCGAGCTGGGCTCCGGACGAGGTGGTCCGCGCTGCATGTCCTGCCCGATCTGGCGCGACTCGCTGCCGCACCCTTAGCCCGTCCTCAGCCGTACTGCGTATCGTCGCTGCACATGGATGGCTGGAACGGCGGCAGAAATCCGGCACGCGGCAGGAACGACGAGCCGACGCGGGCGATGCCGCAGAGCCCGCAGCAGCGGGCGCGAGCCTGGTCGCAGGCGGGCGCTCAGCCGAGCTCGGCACCTCGGCGACCGGCTTACGGCGACGAGTACGCCCCCACCCAGCGGCCCGAGCCCTACCAAGCACAGCCCTACCGCGGCGAGCCTAACCGGGAGGACCCCTACCGCGATGGCCCGTACCGCGACCCCTACGGCGACCCGCGCCGCCGCGGCCCCGGTGACGGAGGATCGGGGAAACCCCCACGCGGAACGCCCCGTCGTCGCCGACCGCACTGGGGCAGGCGCATCGGCATCATCTTCCTCATCCTCATCCTGGCGATCGTCGGGTTCACCTTCTACCTCGACTCCACCCTGCACCGCACGGAAGCCCTGGCCGACTACCCGGGCCGTATCGCGAATACCCCGGGCACCAATTGGCTCATGGTCGGCTCCGACAGCCGCGCCGGACTCACCCCCGAGCAGGAAAAGGCGCTGTCCACCGGTAGCGCGCAGGACGCGGCCGGCTCGCGCACCGACACGATCATGATCTTGCACATCCCCTCCGGTAGTGGCGACAGCACGCTGGTCAGCGTCCCGCGCGACTCCGAGGTGTCCATCCCCGGGCACGGCAAGGACAAGGTCAACGCCGCCTTCGCCCTTGGCGGTGCACCGCTGCTGGTGCGGACGCTGGAGCAGGCCACCAAGGTCCACATCGACCACTACGCCGAGATCGGTTTCGGCGGCTTCGCCAACATGGTCGACGCGGTCGGCGGGGTGAACATGTGCATCGACCCGCCGGGAATGAACGACCCGTTCTCCGGCGCCCACTTCGCCCCCGGCTGCCAGGATTTGACCGGTGCGCAGGCGCTGGCCTACGTCCGCGACCGGCACGACTTCCCGGACTCCGACGTGACCAGGGTCAAGCATCAACGCCAGTTTCTCTCCGCCCTGCTGGCCAAGACCTCCAGCGCCGGCACCGTACTCAACCCGTTCACGCTCTTTCCGATGCTGACCAGCGGAACCAGCTCGTTCACCGTCGACTCCGGTGACCACATCTGGAATCTGATCGGACTGGGCTGGGCGATGCGTGGCGGCCTGGTGACGACGACCGTGCCCTTTGACGGAGGTTCACAGTGGACGGCCAATGCCGCGCCATTCTGGGCCGCGATCGCGGCGGACAAGCAGATCCCCAAGAACCTGCTCAGCGGGAAGTGACGGGACTCAGCGAATAGTCACCTGACGGTTGCGCAGGCCGTCCCGGGAACGGCGCTGGTCCGCGGTGAGCGGCTGGTCGACGGTCAACGCCTCATCCAGCGCCGCGCCGAGCCTGGTGGTCGCCGCCGCCCACTCCTGAGCGTGCTGCTCGCGGTCGAGGTCGAACACAGGCACCAGCAGGCCGTGCGCCCGAAAGGAACCGGCGTAGCGGGAGCCATCACCGAGGGTCAGCTGACCGGCGGCGTGCACCCGCGCCAAGGCCAACATCAACGCATCCTCGTCCTCGGGCCGAACCCAACGCAGGTGCGCCTTCTCGCCGGCGTCCACCCACCAGGCGCTGCGCACACCCTCGGTTTGCAGCAGCGCCGTGGGCAGGATGGCCTCGTTGGCCTGCTGCAGGCCCGCCGTCACCTCGGCGGTGGGGGTCTGACCCTCCGGCAGCCACCAGGCGAAATCCGAGTGCACGGTGATCGTCAACTCCGCACTCGCGTCCAGCAGGTCCTGGGTGCGGGGGCCGTCACTGCCGTCGGCGAGGTCCAGCGACTCGCCAGGGCTGGCGTGACGCGCCCACGAAATGGCTGCCCCCAGATCACGGCTGACGTCATCCGAGCGGTTCTGCACCTGCAGGCCGATGAGACCCAGCTCATCACCGCCGTTCTCGTCACCGGCGCGCACCAGGGCGGCCGAGGCCATCGGCAGCACCGTGCCGAGCAGGACGGGGCGGCCGGGCTCGGCGAGGGTGAGCTGTGCGGTGGCGGACGGGACGAACTCCCGCAGCGCCACCAGGTCGCACTCCGCCGCCAGACCCTCGAACGGCCTGCTGACGACTACCGCTCGGGCGGCCTTATCGGTGCGGGTGCGCCCTACCTTGGGGCCCGCCTTGCGTCCAGTTTTCTTTGCCACAGTCGGCCAACCTACCGATCGGTCTCAGCTGAGCCAGTGGCGCATGCGCTGCGGATGGTTAGTGGCCAACCACCGCACGCCCAGGTCGCGGCAGAACAGGGCGTCCTCGACGGTATCCACCGTCCAGGTGTAGGTCGCGCGCCCCTGCTCGGCGGCCCGCTGCACCATCGTCGGGTCCGCACGGAGCAGCGCGATACCCGGACCGATTGCGGTCGCTCCCACCGTGCCTGCGGTGATCGTGGCCACCGCCGCGGGGGTGCGCCCGAGCAGCACGGTCGGCAGCATCGGCGCCGAGCGGCTGACCCGCCAGACGGCGCTCGGCGAGAAGCTCATCATCGCCACGCGGGCGTCCGCCGTTGAGGGCGGCGCGGCCACCCCGAACCGGTGCAACTCCGCCAGCAGCTTGGCCTCCACCAGGCCGCCGTAGCGGACCGGATGCTTGGTCTCCACGAACAGCTTGGCGTCGGGGCGGCCGGAGTCGACGACCAGCTCCAGCAGCTGGCTCAGGGTGAGCATGTTGGGCGGCGCCGGCTCGCGGCTTGCCGGTGCGTCGGTGACCAGCGCGTCGGCGTTGTCCGGCAGCGGGTCGTACCAGCTGGCGAAGTCCAGCTCCGCCAGGCCCCGCAACGTCATCTCGCTGACCACGCCCCGTCCGGTGGAGGTGCGGTCGACCCTGCGGTCGTGCACACAAACCAGGTGGCCGTCGCGGGTCAGGCGCACATCACACTCCAGCGCATCGGCACCGTGGCGCAGCGCCAGCTCGTAAGCACCCAGGGTGTGTTCGGCCAGCTCGCCCGACGCGCCACGATGGGCCACCACCAGCGGCGCGCTGCTGCTGCTCACGCGTTACGTCGTGCCCGCTGCCGCAGTGGGCACCGAGGCCACCCACCGACGTTGCCGTGAACGCTTGCGCGCGGTGCCACCACTGAGGGCCTCGGTGCAGCGCAGCACCAGCAGATAGGTCAGCACCACGGTGCCTGCCGCGACCAGATCCGACAGCGCGGCGAGCAACACGCCGTCTGCTTGCGCCTGCACCGTGTGGCGCAGGCGCAGCAACCACACCCCGGCGGCCAGCAGGACGCTCACCACCCAGCTCACCCACCATGCGCGCAGCAGCCGCGAGGGGGGAGACGCCGTTGCGCTGATGGCTCGCTCCAGCTCGGTGAGCAGCACGCCGGGCATCACCAGGTTCCACACCGGCACCACCACCGCCACCACCACGCTGCGCGGGCTCCGGGGATCACGACGTTCGAGCCGCGTCGCGGCCGCGGCGCGGGCCCGGATCAGCCAGAGCGTGCAGATGATTACGGCGATCACCACCACCACCGGCGCCAAAACCCCCGCCGCGAGCACCATTGAGTCGGAGATCGCCACCGTTCGCGCGGGCAGCAGCTCGGTGCGGCTACGCAGCAAGACGAGATAGCGCCACAACTCGGCCAGCGCGGCAAGGCCCAGCACCGTGGTCGCGGCCAGCAGCAACGGCCGCGCGCTGTGCGCATGCGCCTTCATCCGCTCCGCCGCAGTCGGCGGCGTGGGCACCGTGGTCGGCGCCCAGGGGCCACGAGGCAGCCCCCAGCGCGGGAGCGAGGAGTACCGCGGAGTGGGGCCGAGCTCCCGCTTGGCCAGCGGCGGCGCTGACTCCCGCGGCGGGGGCTTGGCCACCCACCGCAGGGTGACGGGACGTTGGGTCGTGGGCGCCGAAAGTACGCCGCCACAGCGGGGACACCACTGCATCGGGCGGCCCAGCACGGGATGGGCAGCCGCGCAGCGGAGGCAGAACTGACGCGTCAGATCACGCATGGCTCGTGGGGCCCATCGGCAACCAGCGGTCGACCGACGGCGGCCCACGCCGCCATACCGCCCTCGACGTTCACCGCGCTGCGTCCCACCTGGTCGAGATAGGCCACGACCCTGGCCGAGCGCCCACCTGCTTTGCAGACCACCAACAACTGAGCCTCGGCGGGGATCTCGTCCAGCCGTCCGGGTACCTCGCCCATGGGGATGTGCATCGCCTCCGGCGCGTGCCCGGCAGACCACTCGTCCTCCTCGCGGACATCGAGCAGCACCACGCCCGAGGGCAGCTCGGCGGGCAGCTCAGCGACGGTTGTGCTCGGCGATGCGTTCACCCGCCCATGCTCCCATGCCTGGCTGTGTCCTCCGGGTGAACATTCACCCGCGGGCCACCCAGGTCCGAGCCTCCCGGGTTCACAGCCCGAAGCGGGCCCAGCTCGCACGCTGTTCCAATGCACCCACCAGCGCGACTGCTGCCTCCGACAACCCACCCGGCGCAGCGGCTGCCGGCAACCCCAAGCGCGCGGCCAGCGACTTGCGGGCGTGCACCGCCTGCAGTTCGGCGTCCGGGTAGCGCTGCGCCAGTACCTCGCGCAGTGTCCCAAGTCCATCGGCCAACCCGAGCTCCAGCGCCTTGCGGCCGATCCACACCTCGCCGGTGAACAGCTCCTCGTCGGTGCCCACGAGCTTGTCCCCCCGGCGCTCCCGCACCCACGCACCGAACTCGTCGTGAATGTCGGATTGCATGCCCAACAGCCACTGCACGTCGTCGTCCTTCTCCGGAGAGAACGGATCGAGCCGCGCCTTGTTGGTGCCTGCGGTGTGCAGCCGCCGCTCCACCCCGAGCTTGGCGATCAGCCCCTCCAGTCCGAACCCGGAGGACACCACACCGATGGAGCCGAGCAACGAGGTCGGGGTCGCGATGATCTCGTCCGCTGCACAGGCCAACCAGTACCCACCCGACGCCGCGACGTCCTCACAGAAGGCGATCACCGGCAGCTCGTGCTCGGCGGCGAGCTGCCGGATCCGGCTGCCGATGAGCTGACTCTGGGTAGGCGAACCACCCGGTGAGTTGATTGCCAAGGCCACGGCCTGAGCCCCGTCGGCGGTGAACGCCCGCTTCAGCGCCCCCTCGACACTGTCCGCGTTGAGGAGCTGACGACCAAGCCCGGCGGCGCCCGAGGCGATGATGCCGTGCAGCCGAACCACCGGCACCACCGGCGAGTGACCACCCGAGATCCGCGCTGGTAGCCGATCGGTCAGCTGCTTGGGTACTCCAACGTTCCAGTTCGCCATGCGGCCAGGGTACGGAACCTCAGGCTACGGACGTCAGTCGTAGGCGATGTCCTCGCCGTCCACCGGCTCGCCCGCGACGACGACGTCATCAATCGACTCGTCCAGATCCTCCGGGTCGGTGTTGGCCGAGGGACGATCGGGCTGCTCCACGGGTGCGACATCAGGGCGCTCCTCGGCCAGGCGCTCGTCCAGCGTCTCACCCTCGCGCTCCTCTCGCTCGGTGGTGCCCACCCGGTCTGACGCGGCCCAGTTCTCGGGGGGTTCGGCAATGGAGTCGCCGACGCGCTCGCCGAGTTCGTCGGAGTCCGTGCTCTCGCTGGCGTCCAGCATCTCGGCGTTCAGGTCGTTGTCGTCGTCGTCAGCCATGCTCCTACTGTGTCGCGACGCGTGCTTGGGCGCCACTCTGGGGGTCCAATTCTGGGCATCAAACTCAGCGCAGCAACCGCGACATCCGGCGATCGGCCAACGGCTTGCCGCCGGTCTGACACGTCGGGCAATACTGGAAGGAGCGCTCCGCATACGACACCTCGCGCACGGTGTCGCCGCAGACCGGACACGGCAGCCCCGTACGGGCGTGCACGCGCAGCCCCGACCGCTTCTCACCCTTGAGCCGCGCCGCGTCTTGCCCGACGGAGCGCTCCACCGCCGAGTGCAGCACCTCGGTGAGCGCGTCGTGCAAGCGCTGGACCTGCTCGGACGTCAGCTTGCCGGCAGCGGCGAACGGCGACAGCCGGGCGACGTGCAGAATCTCATCGGAGTACGCGTTGCCCACGCCGGCCATCCACGACTGGTTCACCAGCAGCGTCTTCAGCCGCTCCCCCCTGCCGACCAGCAGCTCCGACAAGGTCGCCACGTCCACCTGGAGCGCGTCCAGACCGAGCTTGGCGATGCCGGGCACCTCGGCCGGATCACGGATCACCCACACCGCCAGGCGCTTCTGGGTACCCGCTTCGGTGAGGTCGAAACCCGGTGCGCCAGGGGGTGTTCCGCAGTGCACCCGTAGCGCGAGCGGTCCCTTGCCCGGCTTCGGTGGCGTAGCACCGAGCGAGTCCGACCACCGCAACCAGCCGGCCCGGGACAGGTGCACCACCAGGTGCAGGCCGTCGCAGTCGAGGTCGAGGTGCTTGCCGTGCCGCGTCGCACCGGTGACCGTTCGACCCACCAGTGCGGTCACCGGTGGGTCGAAGGTCTTGAGCACGGTGAGCGCGGCGACGTCGACGCGGCCGATCACGGTGCCCACCGCGTGCGTACGCAGGTGATGGGCCAGCGCTTCAACCTCCGGCAGCTCGGGCACAGGGCAAAACTACCTCGATTGCGGATCACTTCCGCTGGTGCCGTCCGGTTCCACCACATTCGTCACCAGCTCGGATGGCGCCGCATGCTTGCTGCCCACATGCGCCTCTGCCCGCATCCGCTCGGACATGTGCGGGTAGTGCAGCTCAAACGCCGGCCGCTCGGAGCGGATCCGCGGCAGCTCGGTGAAGTTGTGCCGCGGCGGCGGGCAGCTGGTCGCCCACTCCAGGGAGTTGCCGTAGCCCCAGGGATCGTCGACGGTGACCACCTCGCCGTAGCGGTAGCTGATGAAGACGTTCCACATGAACGGCAGCATCGAAGCGCCCAGCACGAACGCTCCGATCGTCGAGATGGTGTTCAAGGTGGTGAAGCCGTCGCCGGGCAAGTAGTCGGCGTAGCGCCGCGGCATGCCCTCGTTGCCCAGCCAGTGCTGCACCAGGAACGTGGTGTGAAATCCGACGAAGGTCAGCCAGAAATGGAACTTGCCGAGGCGCTCGTCCATCATCCGGCCGGTCATCTTGGGGAACCAGAAGTAGATGCCGCCATAGGTCGCGAACACAATGGTGCCAAACAGCACGTAGTGGAAGTGCGCCACCAGGAAGTAGCTGTCCGATACCTGAAAGTCCAGAGCGGGGCTGGCGAGGATGACCCCGGTGAGCCCACCAAATAGGAAGGTGACGAGGAAGCCGAGCGAGAACAGCATCGGGGTCTCGAAGGTCAGCTGCCCCTTCCACATCGTTCCGATCCAGTTGAAGAACTTCATGCCGGTGGGGATGGCGATGAGGAAGCTCATGAAGGAGAAGAACGGCAGCAGCACGGCCCCGGTGGCGAACATGTGGTGCGCCCACACCGCCATCGACAGGGCGCCGATCCCCACCGTCGCATAGACCAAAGCCTTGTAGCCGAACAACGGCTTGCGGCTGAACACCGGGAAGATCTCACTCACGATGCCGAAGAACGGGATGGCCACGATGTAGACCTCAGGATGGCCGAAGAACCAGAACAGGTGCTGCCACAGGATCGCCCCGCCGTTGGCCGGGTCGAACAGGTGCGCGCCGAGCTGCCGATCGGCCAGCAGACCCAGCAGCGCGGCCGCCAGCAGCGGGAACACCATGAGCACCAGAATCATCGTGACCAGGATGTTCCACACGAAAATGGGCATCCGGAACATCGTCATGCCCGGTGCGCGCAGACACACCACTGTGGTGATCATGTTGACGGCGCCGAGGATGGTGCCCAGACCGGCAATGGTCAGCCCGGTAATCCAGAGGTCGGCCCCGGCACCCGGGGAGTGCACGGCGTCGGACAGCGGGGTGTAGGCGAACCAGCCGAAGTCGGCCGCACCGCCAGGCGTGATGAAGCCGGATAGGGTGATCAGCCCACCGAAGAGGAACAGCCAGTAGGAGAAAGCGTTCAGCCGGGGGAAGGCGACGTCCGGGGAGCCGATCTGCAGCGGCAGGATGTAGTTGGCGAACCCGAACACCGTCGGCGTCGCGTAGAGCAGCAACATGATGGTGCCGTGCATGGTGAACAACTGGTTGTACTGCTCGTTGGACAGGAATTGCAATCCGGGCCGGGCGAGCTCCGTCCGCATGAGCAGCGCCATCAACCCGCCGACCATGAAGAAGGCGAACGAGGTCACCAGGTACATCAAGCCGATTGTCTTGTGGTCGGTCGTATTCAGCAGCTTGGTGAGGATGTTGCCCTTGCGCGCGTGCCTGGCGGGGTACGGCGTGGTCTGGATCGGCGTCGGGGCCAGCGCGGTCATGTCGGATCCAGCTTGGCCACGGCGTCGTACATCGCATTTCGCGTCGCGACCTGCTGCATCTGATTCTCCCGATGATGGCGCTTCTGTCTGCAACCCGTAGTTTAGATGATGACGATCTTCTAAACTAGGCCTACGACGCGGCGTCGGGTCGCCGGAGGAGGATGGCCGGATGACGACGGGACGCCCGGTTTCGACGCACGACGCTCTGGGATCGGCCACCCGAAGGCACCTGATTGAGCTGCTCTTCCGCTGTGGGGCCGCGGACGCGCACGCGCTGGCCGGCGAGCTGGGCCTGCAGGTGAGCACAATCCGATTTCACCTCGACGTACTCACCCGCGCCGAACTGGTCAGCAGCCGGCCGCAGTCGCGGGCCAGCGCCGGACGGCCGCGCATCGTGTACCAAGCGATCCGACGTACCACTGTCGAAACGGAGGCCGGGTACGCCGCGCTGAGCGCACTGCTCGCGGCCAACTTCGGCGACACCCCGCGCGCCCGTTCGGAGAAGGCGGAACACGCCGGTAGGCAGTGGGCAAGCGAGCTGCACGCCGCGCCGCAGGCCCGATCCGATGAGCATGTGCCCGACGCGGCGCGGCAGGTGACCGCACTGTTCGCCGAACTCGGCTTCGAGCCCGAATTGCGAGGCGAGCCCGAGGCGCCACAGATTCGTATGCGCGCCTGCCCATTTCGCGCCGTGGCCCGCGATCACCCTGACGTCGTGTGTTCGGTGCACCTGGGACTGCTCAAAGAGGCGCTCAGGCAGCGCGGGTCTACTGCCGTCGGGCTCCGACTCGAGCCCTTCGTCGAGCCCGAGTTGTGCATCGCCCACCTGGCGCTCACATGACGCGCGTCCTCGACATCGGCCTGGTGGCGCTGTTCATCGTCGCTACCTCGATTTGGGTCGGCGGCCTGGTCGTGATCGCCGAGGTAGCACACGCGACGCGTCGTGCGCTGACACCTGAGGACAGCGTGCCGTTCTTCCGGACACTGGGTAGAACGCACGGCGTCGTCGGCTCCGGTGCTCTACTGGTTGCGCTGGTCACCGGCGGTGTGCTGCTCCGTCATCACCGCTGGGACGGTGCGCTCGTCGCGACCGCCGTCGTCGCGGTGGCCCTGGTGGTGATCAGCGTCATCGGGATGGCGCAGGCCCGTCGGATGACGGTCTTGCGGCAGGCCGCGACCGAGCACTCCGGCGACCCGGGCCTGCGCGCGGAGGTCGCCCGCGGTGCACGACGCGCGCTCGTCCTGCGCGGATTGATCGCCCTGCTCACACTGGCGCTTCTCGTTCTCGGCGCCGCTCTCGCGGCCTGATCCTCCGGGCTGTGTTGCACGGCGCAAACGCCGATGAGGTTGCGCACGGCGATCTGCCGCCGCAGGTACTCCCGCGGGAGTCCTACGAGGCGTCGCGTTCAACTCCGAGCCCGATCGGGCACGAAACGCCGGTGCCGCCGATACCGCAGTAACCATTCGGGTTCTTGGCCAAATACTGCTGGTGATAACCCTCGGCATAATAGAACCCGCCGTCAACCAGCGGCGCGATCTCGGTGGTGATCTCCCCGCGACCGGCCTTGGTCAGCTCCCGTTGGTACACAGCCGCCGACTCGCGGGCCGCCTGCAGCTGCGCGTCGTCGGTGGAATAGATCACGGAACGATACTGCGTGCCCCGGTCCGCCCCCTGGCGCATGCCCTGCGTGGGGTCGTGGCTCTCCCAGAACACCTGTAGCAGACGCTCGTAGGAGATCTTGCTCGGATCGAACACCACCAACACCGATTCGGTATGACCGGTACGGCCGGAACAGGTCTCCTCGTAACTGGGATTGGGGGTGATGCCGCCGGCGTAACCCACCGCCGTGGAGTACACGCCGTCGAGCTGCCAGAAGATGCGCTCAGCTCCCCAGAAGCAGCCCATGGCCACCACCGCAGTCGCCATGCCGTCCGGAAACGGCGGCCGAATCGAGTTCTGGTTGACGTAGTGCGCGTCCGCGACCGCCATTGGCTTTTCGCGACCGGGCAGCGCGTCTTGCGTGCCGACCATGCTGGAAGTGCCGCCGAATATACTGTTGTACCAGGCCATATCCTCAGGATACGCCGCACGCGGGCGCGCCGATCTGTCGTCCTGGTTCGGTCGGCGGCCGCGCCGTGCACAATATGCACGGTCTGATCAGGCGAGGGGAGACGCACCGTGGCGCTGCGCGACGAGTTGAGCAAGCTCGACTCCGAGGTGGCCGCCGGGCAGATCACCGCCGAGGAGTTCCGCGTGCGGCGTGACCGCATCCTCGCCTCAGCCGGTAGCGGCCCGGCCACGGGCGGTCCGTTCCCCCCGCCCTACCGGTGGGGCGAGGAGCCCGCGGCCGACGAACAGACCCCGTCGGTTACGCCGCGCGCGCCTGTCGAGGATCGCACCCAAGTGGTCCGCCGGGCCGCCCCAGGAGCCCCATCGACGCCGATGACGGCTGAACGCACCCAGGTCGTCCCTTCGCGCTGCTTCCACTCCCCCTGCTTCGACTCCCCTGCTTCGACTCCCCCTGCGCCGACTCCCCCTGCGCCGACTCCCCGTGCGCCGCGCTCCCCCGCACCGACTCCTGCTATGGCCGTACCCGACGATCGCACGCAGGTGGTGCCCCGCGGCGCGCCACCGAGCCAGCCCCAGTCCGCTGAGGCCGACCGCACGCAGGTGGTGCGGCCGGGCGCGGCGACGTCCGGATATTCGAACGTCGGCGCGCCGCCCTGGGCCAGAGGAACTACAGGGGCAGCGGGCAATCGGAGCGCACCTCCGTTGCGTCCGGAAGGGACGTTGCCGCCGTGGACGCTGGATCAGCCGATCGCTGCGGCTCCCACTCGCTACGCCAACGGGGCGGCATTCGGGGCGACGCGGCACCACAAGTGGCTGCTTCCCGCGATTGCCGTGGTGGTCGTCCTCCTCGTCATCGGGATTGTTCTCTGGTTCGTGCTGTAAGCCATCGGTGTGACCGCCCTCATCGGGCCGCACCGTAGAGCACCAACGAAGATATGGGTATGAGCAGCGCACTTCCTCACATCGACTGGCAACGGCCGCCCCGCGCCGACGAACCAATCGTCCTGGTACTGCCCGGCGGCAAGGCGCACTCCGAGATGGCGCCGATGCGTTGGTCCTTCGCCAAGTTGCGGATGCAGCCCTTCGCCAACGCCGTGCAGCGCGGATTACCCGACGTGGCAGTGGGCACCGTCAACTACCGCTACCGAGGGTGGAACGGGGTGGCCCAAGCGCCCGCCACCGATGTGCGCGCCGTGCTGGACGAACTAGCCGTTCACAGTCCGGTGGTCCTGCTGGGGCACTCGATGGGTGGGCGAGCGGCCGTCGCCGCCGCCGATCATCCACGCGTCACCGGTGTCGTCGGCTTCGCCCCCTGGCTTCCCGACAGCGACAGCGTGACGCCCGTTCGCGGGCGCACCGTGGTGCTGGCTCACGGGTCGGCCGACCGCTGGGTGTCGCCGCGCTTGTCGGCGCAGTGGGCCGAACGCGCGCGGGGCGTACCCGAGCGGCTTGCGCGATTTGTCGTGCCCGGTGACGACCACACCATGCTGCGGCACGCCTCACGGTGGAACGCCCTCGCCGTGATGGGGTGTGCGGCGGCGCTGGGCCGGACCGTCGATCCGGTGCTGCGGGAGGCCTTCGACGCCGCGGAACAGGGTCAGCTGGCAGTGCCGCTGCAGCCTGTTGGTTGAACCGTCAGCAGGGTTTGCCGCGAATCCCCAGCAGTCGACACGTAGCCGCGCAAAAGGAGATCCGATGACGAGCCAGACGAGCGGGAGCACGCGAGAGCGGATCGCCGTGGTCGGCTCCGGCGTCTCCGGGTTGACCGCCGCGCACGTGCTGAGTCGTGCCGGCGAGGTCATCCTGTTCGAGTCCGATGACCGCCTCGGTGGCCACGCCCACACCCACGACGTCGTCGACAGCAGCGGCCGCACCATCGCGGTGGACTCCGGCTTCATCGTGCACAACGGAAGCACCTATCCCACGCTGCTCAAGCTGTTTGCTGAGCTCGGCGTCGCGACGCAGCCCTCTGAGATGTCGATGTCCGTGCACTGCGACGGTTGTAGTCTGGAGTACGCAGGCGCGCGCGGGCTACGCGGCCTGTTCGCCTCCCCCCATGCGGCCGATCCCCGCTACCTGCGGATGCTCGCCGAGGTGAAGAAGTTCCATCGCCAGGCCCACCGGGTGCTGGCCGCCGACCATCTCGACACACTCACCCTTGGCGGCTTCCTCGAGCTGGGCGGCTACTCCAGCTACTTCGTGCGGCACTTCATGGTGCCGTTCGTCTCCGCGGTGTGGTCAGCGGGACCGGCGACCTCCCTGCAGTACCCCGCCAAGTACCTGTTTCGCTTCTTCGCCCACCACGGCTACCTCTCCGTCGGCGGATCCCCCGCCTGGCGCACCGTCACCGGCGGATCGCGAACCTACGTCGAAGCCCTGTCCAAGCAGCTCAACGCCACCCGACTGAACACCCCCGTACGCGCCGTGACGCGGCACGCCGACGGGGTCGGTATCACCGACGGTGACGGCGCCACCCACGAATTCGACCGGGTCGTCATCGCCACGCACGCCGACGACGCACTTGCCCTACTGCACGACCCCAGTGCCGCCGAGCGCCAGGCTCTCGGCGCGTTCTCCTACTCGCACAACGAGACCGTGCTGCACCGCGACACCTCGGTGCTGCCGCGACACTCGGGGGCCCGGGCGTCGTGGAACTACCGGATGCCTTCCTGCGCGGCGGGTGAGGACGGCGAGCTGACCGCGCTGTCCTACGACATGAACCGGCTGCAGAGCCTCGACGCCGCCGACACGTACGTGGTTACGCTGAACCAGACTGCGGGAGTTGACGCCGCGAAGGTGATTGCCACAATGGACTACACGCACCCGATCTACACAATGGATTCCGTTGCTGCCCAACAGCGTCTGCCCGAGTTGAACGACGGTCGCACCGCGTTTGCCGGCGCCTACCACGGCTGGGGTTTTCACGAGGATGGCTGCGCTTCCGGTGCGCGGGCCGCGAAATCGCTCGGTGCCCGATGGTGATGCACGCTCCTGCCTCGGTCACCGAACGTGGGACGACCGGCCCCTGGTTGTACGACGCGGTGATCAGCCATACCCGGCTCGCACCGGTGCGCCACGTGTTCGCCAACAGCTTGCGCCCGTGGCTCGTCGACCTGGATACCCTCGACAACCAAGGACACCCCCGCCAGCTGCCCGGCTGGACGGGGCGGATGTCAGCGTTTCGCGGCGCCGACCACTTCGACGGTGTCGCCACGACACTGCGGGGCGCGGTGGATCGTTGGTGCGCCGCGCACGATCGTCCGCGTCCGCACCGGGTGCTCACCTTGGCGCAGCCGCGGTGCTTCGGCTACGTGTTCAACCCTCTCTCGGTGCACTGGCTCTACAACGCGGACGGCAGCGTGGATGTGGTGCTGGCCGAGGTGCACAACACCTACGCCGGGCGCCACGTGTACGAGGTACACCGCGACACCGACGGCCGCGCGCAGGTGGACAAGGCGTTCCCCGTTTCCCCCTTCTTCACCACTGCCGGCCACTACCAGATGCGGATCACCGATCCCGGGGAGCAGCTCGAGGTGAGCATCACGTTGGTGCTACCCGCGGCGGCCACCGACCCGACGACGGGTGCGGCCGAGCCCGCGGCGGACGCGGAGCGCGAGACGACGCCATTCGTGGCGACCCTGCGCGGGACCCGCATCGCGGCCAACCCCCGGACCCTGCTCACCACGATCGCCCGCCACATCTGGCCGAGCCTGCGGGTCAGCGTCCTCATCCGCCGCCACGGCATCCAGCTCTACCTACAAGGTCGGAAGGACAAGCGACTTCCGGTGCAGCCACATCCACGTCGATCAAGTTGGGAGGGGTCACGGTGAGCATCACCACGCCGTCCCGTCAACATCTGTCCACCGGTGCTCGCCGAGTACCCCGGCCCGCCGAAGGACACTGGCCCGGTCTGGCTACCCCGCCGGACAACGCCTTCCGCGCCCGGATCGCCCGGCAGTTGTTCCTGCGGGCGGTCGACCCGCTGGATCTGCGCGTGGAGTTACCCGACGGCAGCTGCCGCGGTGCCGGCGGCACCGACTCGCCGACGATGCGCCTGGTACGCCCCGACGACTTCTTCCAACGCCTGGGCGCCGATGGTCTGATCGGCTTCGGTGAGGCCTGGATGGTGGGTGACTGGGACTCTGACGCGCTGCCGGAGGTACTCGCCCCGCTGGCCGCCCGGATGGCGACGTTGATCCCGATTCCGCTGCAACGTCTTCGCCGCTTCGTCGACCGCGGACAGCCCAGCACCGAGGCGAATGACCTCGACGGCGCGCGGGAGAACATCCACCGGCACTACGACCTGTCCAACGCATTGTTCCAGCTGTTCCTCGACGACACCATGAGCTACTCCGCGGCAGCATTCGCCAGCCAGGGCGGCCCGGACGACGGCGAGTCGCTGCTGCACGCCCAGGAACGCAAGATGGACAGCATCCTGGACATGGCCCGGGTGGGCCCGGGCAGCTCCGTCCTCGAGATCGGCAGCGGCTGGGGTGGTCTGGCCGTTCGGGCGGCGCAGCGCGGGGCCACGGTGCTGACCGTGACGCTGTCCGCAGAGCAGAAGACGCTGGCCGAGCAGCGTATTGCCGCGGCGGGCTTCAGCGACATGATCGAGGTGCGGCTGTCCGACTACCGCGAGGTCCGCGGCCAGTTCGACGCCGTGGTCAGCGTGGAGATGGTCGAGGCGGTGGGCAAGGAGTACTGGGACGAGTACTTCCGCACCATCGACGGGCTGCTGGCCCCCGGCGGCCGCTTCGGGCTGCAAACCATCACCATGGCGCACGATCGGATGCTCGCCACCGCAGGCTCGTACAGCTGGATCCACAAGTACATCTTTCCCGGCGGGATCATCCCCAGCCTGCAGGCCATCGACGAGGTCAACGAAGAGCACACGAGCTTGCGGGTGATCGAGTCGCGCCGGCTCGGGCTGTCCTACGCCCGTACCCTGGACCGGTGGCGGCGCACGTTCGCCGACCGGGCCGACGAGGTGCTGGAGCTCGGCTTTGATGCGACCTTCATGCGCATGTGGGACTTCTACCTCGGGTACTGCCAAGCGGGCTTCTCCACACGGTACCTGGACGTGTGGCAACTGGGCCTCGGGCGGGAATGAAAGCCGCGGGGTTGCTGCTCGCGTCCGCGGTGCTCGTCGCCGGCTGCAGCTCGGGCGGCGGATCTGAGGGCACTGCGGGGGTGAACTCGCCCGGTGAGGCACCGGGGAACCCGCCGATCGCGGCGGGTCCGGCCGAGCCCGGCCTGGCGCCACCGGTCGCCGTGCCGCCCATTGGTCGCATGATCGCGGTCGGGAACAACCCCGAGGCGGTGGCCGTCGGAGCCAGCGGCACCGCCGCCGTGGGGTTGAAGGATCCGGACGGCATTGCCCTGGTTGACCTTGATGCCGGGGTGGTGCGGAAGGTGGTCGGCACCGAGGGGGGCGCCCCGCGGCACCTCGACCTCGTTGCGCCGGACGGCCCGGCGCTGGCCCCGTTGGAGCAGACGAACACGGTGCTGTCGGTGTCGTTGTCCGATGGTGCCGTACTGAGCAAGACCACTGGGGTGGGACACAACCCGCACAATGCGGTGCGGACCTCGGACGGCACCGAGGTGGTGAACAACGAGCTCGGCGGCGGCGTGATCTTCATCCGCGACGGCGCGGTGGTGTCGTCGCTGCCGCCCGGACCACCGCAGCCGGGCGGCCTCGCGGTGGTAGGCAAGTACGCCGTGGTCTCCGACGTCCGCGGACAGGGGGTGTGGGTGTACGACGCGAGTGCCCGCACCGAGGTCGCCCAGGCGCCGGTGGGACAGCAGCTCACGCACACACTTGCGCTCGCGCCCGCGGGGGTGCCCGAAGGGAGCGGCAGCACTGCCGGGGTGGTCGCGGTCGCCGACACCATGGGCGGCGCGGTGTACCTGGAGCGCATCACCCCGCAGGTGCAGCAGCTTGCACGCATCGATGCGCCAGGGCGTCCCTACGGGTTGGCCTACGACGCCGCGCACCAGCTGCTGTTTGCGACGCTGACGGCGAGCAACCTGCTGCGGGTGATCGACGTCGCAGACCCCGCCCAGCCGAAGGTGCTGGGTGACGTGCCGACGGTGCGACAGCCAAACTCGGTGGCCGTCGACCCGCGGACCGGCATGGTGGTGGTGGCCGGCAACGCAGAAGGGGTGCTGCAGCTCATCCCGCCGGCTGCGCTGCCACACCGCTGAGCCGGGGGTGCCTCCACCCTGCGGCAGAGGGCAAGATCTACCCACGGGTTGATGTGCCGAGACGGCCGCAGCGGCACGCTCAGGACCATGAGCGAAGGCGATGTTGTCACGGTCCGGGGGCTGCGCAAGTCCTACGGTGGCCGGTCGGTGGTCGATGGGGTGGACCTCGACATCCAGGCCGGCGAGGTGGTCGGTCTCATCGGCGCCAACGGGGCCGGAAAGACCACCACGGTGGAGTGCATCCAGGGCCTGCGCCGGCCCGACGCGGGGACGCTGCGGGTGCTCGGCTACGACCCGATCGCCCACGCTGATCGGCTCCGGCCCCTGATCGGCAGCCAGCTGCAGGACTCGGCGTTGCCCGACCGGTTGCGGGTGGCCGAAGCCGTCGAGCTGTTCGCCAGCCGCCGCACGCATGACGGCCAAGAGCTGCTGGAGCAGTTCGGGCTCGGCGCACGGCGACGGTCGGCATTCGCCTCCTTGAGCGGCGGGGAACGGCAGCGGCTGTTCTTGGTGTTGGCGCTGCTCAACCAGCCGCGCTTGGTGATCTTGGATGAGCTGACCCAAGGGCTCGATCCGGCGGCCCGGCGCGACGTGTGGGCTGCGGTGGGTCAGCTGCACGACGCGGGCACCACGGTCCTGCTGGTGACCCACGAGCTGGACGAGGCGGAGGTACTGTGCGGGCGGGTGGTGGCGATGCGCGACGGTCGCGTGTTGGATTCCGGTCCGCCCGCCGAGCTGGTGGATCGGCATGCCCGTTGGGCCACGGTCCGCTTCAGTCTTCCCGCTGCCTGCGCTGCCGCCGACCGGCTCGGCGAGCTCGATCACGTGGACGGGGTGCAGGAGGTGCAGCGCGCGGGCGAGCGGATCGTGGTGTACGGCGACCGACGCATGATCGCCCACGTCGGCGCGGCCCTGGTGCGGTGGGGGCCGGTGCCCGAAGACCTGAGCGTCGAGATCCCTGACCTCGAAGACGCGCTGCTCGACCTGCTCGACGGCGCGCCTTCGACATCGAAAGACCACACGGTAGGAGCGTTGCGATGAACACTGCCGTAGGACGACTCGTCCGAGCCGAGCTGAAGTTGATGACCCGCGATCCCCTCGTCCTCACCTTCGTGTTCGCCTTCCCGATAGTGACCATGCTGATCATCGGCGGATCCTTCGGCACGAAGCCCGACCCCGCTTTCGCCGGCACCAATCCTGCCCATTGGTATGTGGCGTCCTACCTCACGGTCGTCATCGCTGCGACGGGGCTGGTGATGCTGCCTGTCCACCTGGCTTCCTACCGGGAGCGTGGTGTGCTCCGCCGCTTCGCCGCCGCAGGCTTCCCGCGATGGTCGTTCGCCATCGCTCAGATGGTGGTCGGGCTGGTCACGACGAGCATTGCCTGCGTGCTGCTCCTGGTGGTCGCATGGCCGGTGTACGGCATCCCGGCCGTGCAGGACGGATGGCGGGTGGCAGCCGCGCTGGCCGTGGGCGCGGTGGGTTTCGTCAGCCTCGGCTTGCTGCTCGGCTCGCTGCTGCCCTCGGCCCGCGCCGCGCAGGCGATCGGACTGCTGCTGTTCTTTCCCTCGTTCTTGCTCGGCGCCGGCGGACCACCGCCGCGCGTGATGGGCTCCGCTCTTCGCGTGATCGCCGATCCGCTTCCGCTGACCCTGTTGACCAACGCGGTGCGCGTGCCCTGGCTCGGCCTGGGCTCAGCCACCGGCTCGCTGGCCACGGTCGCGGTGCTGGCGGTGGCCGTGACCGTCGTTGCCGCGCGCAGAACCGTCCTGTGACCTCGGCCGCCGTGTGATGTCGGCCGTAGCGTCGGCCACCATGAGTGGCGACCACACCGCGGGCCGTCCCGCCGAGCTCTTGCCCCGCCGGGGTAGGTGGGTCCCCCTCGCAGTCTTCGCCGTCTTCGTGGCAATCAGTCTGGTGCGACTGAACCCCAACCCGCCGCTTGCCGTCGCTGCTGCTGTTGTCGCCATCGGCGCAGGGGTTCTCCTGGTCGATCCCCCGCGTCCGTTGCTGCTTGGCTATGCGGCCGTTGCTACCGCAGGTATTGCCGTCCTGGGTCACGGAATGTCGAGCAACGTGGGGTGGTTCGCGGTCTGCCTGCTCGCCGGGTGGTGTGTGCTGATCGGCGGGCGCCGGGACGGCCTGGTGTTCTGGGTGGGCACGCTGCTCCTGTTCGGCGGCGAGTGGCTGTGGGTGCAGCGCGACCCGGGCTGGGGCGCCTGGATCGCCGGTACCACCCTGGCCACCCTCGGGGGTCTGTTCATCCGCCACGAGATCGATCTGGTCGCCCAGCTGCGCGCCGCGCAGGCGGATCTAACCGAACGGGTCCGGGTCGAGGAGCGAAACCGCATCGCCCGCGAGCTGCACGACGTCATCGCGCACACCCTGACGGTGTCCCTGCTGCACATCACCAGCGCGCGACTGGCAATCGAGCACGAACCGGCCGACGCCGCCCGTGCCCTGGTTGAGGCTGAGCGGCTCGGCAGGGACAGTCTCGCCGAGGTGCGTTCGGTGGTCGGCCTGCTGCATCAGCACGGCCAGCCTGATGCCGCACCGCTGCCGGGCGCCGGTGGCATACCCGCGCTGGTCGAGCAGTTTCGGTCCGCCGGCGGCGAGGTCACGCTCATCATCGACGGTGATACCGATCGCTACCGGCCACCGCCGCCCTGGCCGTGTACCGCATCGCGCAGGAGGCACTGACCAACGCGGTCAAGCACGCCCCCGGGGCCCTGATATCGCTGGAGTTGTGCGTCGACGCCACCTCCGCCTCGCTGGCCGTCGACAGCGCAGGAAAGCCGCAGCACGGCGGGGGACTGGGTCTGCTGAGCATGCGCGAGCGGGCCGAGTCGCTCGGCGGATGCTGTGTGGCCGGGGCCGGCGGGCGCGGCTGGTTGGTCCGGGCAACGCTTCCCCTCGACGCCGGCGTGCTTCGGGCGAGCAAATGATCCGGGCGACCAAGTGATCCGGGTTCTGCTGGTCGACGATCAGGAGCTGGTGCGCGCAGGGCTGCGGGGCATCCTCCGTGTCACATTCGGCTTCGACGTCGTCGGTGAGTGCGCGGACGGCAGTGAGGTCGTCGCCGCGGTAGGTTCCCTCGAGCCGGACGTGGTGCTGATGGACGTTCGGATGCCGGTTGTCGACGGGGTTCAGGCGACCCGCGAGCTGCGCCGCCGGGGTAGTGGTCCACCCGTATTGGCGCTCACCACCTTCGACGACGACGAGGTGCTGGCCGGCGTGCTGCGGGCCGGCGCGACCGGTTTCGTGCTCAAGGGCGTGCCTGCTGAGGATCTGCAGCATGCGGTGCGGGCGGTAGCCGCCGGAGGTGCGTGGCTGGACCCGGCGGTCACCGGCCGCGTTTTGGCAATCTACCGTTCGGCCGTTCCCCTCCCGGCCGGGGCGGGTGCGGCCCTCAGCGCCCTAACCGGCCGCGAGCGGGAGGTGCTGGCGCTCATCGGACGGGGAAGGACCAACGCCGAGATCAGCCGTGAGCTCGTGGTCGGCGAGGGCACGATCAAGACCCATATCAACCACCTGCTCACAAAGCTCGGTCTGCGCGACCGGGCCGCCGCCATCGTGTTCGCCTTCGACCACGACCTCGTCATGCCGCGTCCCGACGTGCGGCCTACGGGCACCGGTCGGCCAGGCGTATAGCCAGACCGAGGCCTCGGGAACCACGCCGGTGGTCATGCGGCGGCGGGGTGGGTGTGGTGCTGCCGGTGCTGTGCCGGCCGGGGTTGTCGGAGCGGGTCCATCCAGGCTGGTGGTAAGAACCAGGGGTGCCCGTCGGTGCCCATGTGGATGTCCCACCCGTCATAGTGAATCACTCGGTGATGTTGTCCACACAGGAGTACTAAATTCGCCAAATCGGTAGGGCCGCCATCGATCCAGTGTCGGATGTGGTGGGCCTGCGTCCAAGCAGGCGGACGACTACACCCGGGGAAGGCACATCCGTGATCGCGGGCGATTAACGCGCGGCGTTGGGCGGGGGAGACCAGGCGTTCACTGCGCCCAAGTTTCAGCGGTACCCCGTCACCGTCGATGAGCATCGCGGTCAGTTCGCAGTCACATGCGATACGCCGGGCGCTGCGCGCGGAGATCGGCCCGATCCAGGGCATCCACCCGGGCGCCACAGGATCGGTACCGAACATGGCCTGATAGGCCCCGCGGTCGGGGTCCGGGCGTAGCGAGGGCTCGGCCGGTGCCGCAGCAGGAGGTGCCGCAGCGGGAGGAGTGGCGTCGTCGGTGACGGGCGCTTCTTCCGATGTGGACACGCGGTCCGGATCGGCGGGGTTGCTGCCGTCAGCGGCGGCGAGATCCTCTTGGCGGATGAGAAGGGAGACGTGGGGGCGTTCGTAGCCTTCGACGGGACTGCCACCGCTATTGAGGTAGCGGCGCAGCAGTTCGGTGAATGCCTCCGCGCGACGTAACGCCGCCGGACGGGTGTCGCGGCTGCCGTCGTCGCCGGGTTGGGGCTTGGACAACGCGGACAGCGCGGTGTGCAGCATTTCCATGGTTTCCGAATCGAAGTCGGCCTTCACGACCCCGCGACCACCCAGGGTGGTGGCGGCGAACAACTCGTTCAGGGTGGTGTTCTCCGCGTCGGGCATGCTGTTTTCCACCGGCTCGAGCAGGTGGCGCAGCGCTGCGGCCCGCCGGGCGAGTTCGATCGGGTTCTCGGTGGCCGCCGCCTGCAGCAGGTAAATCTCGCATTCGGGGAGGGCTTCCGCGGGCACTCCGTCGGGCAGGTGCGCGAAGAACCCAACGATCACCTTGGCGTGGGCGACACTGATCGCCCCGGAGTCCACCGCGGCGGCGGTGTCCGGCCGTTCGATGAGGGCTTTGCCGAGGTTCACGATCTGCGTGGCCGCACCAGGGGCGATGCGCGTCACCCCGGACAACCACGATGCCGTCGAACCCGCACCCAAGGTTTTCGCCGTGCCCCGGGTTTCCAGGTCCGCGACCAGGCGCACCCGCAACGCCTCCAGGTCACCGATGCGTTGGCACACCGAACGCGTCGCCGTCACCAGCTCGGTCTCGACCAGACGCCACTCTTCAACCCCGCAGGGGTCGGCGAGCACGACGTCCAGGTCCATAAGTCAAACACTAGTACTAATCAGCGTGCACGTCGAGCGTCAGTTTTCGAACACTGCTCCGTCACGCGTTGCGCATCAGCCTGCAGAGCAAAACGCGGACAACTGTGCACCAACACGATCCGCACAGTGGATGCGGTTCCGCAGCACCTTCTGGTACGCCGAGGCGAGTCGGCAAGCGAAAACGCCTCGGCGACAGCGCTGCGGCGGCCTCGAGCTGGCTTCCACTACAAGCGACACCAGCTCAAGCTGGCCGGGGGCGTCGACGTTCGGGTCACCGTGTTACTCGCGTTGGCCTACGTCGCCTTTGTCGCGTTCGATTTCATCCAGACCCCGGTCGCCCGAGTGCTGGCACTGGTCGTTGGCGCCGTCGTTGCCATCATCTACCTTGCGCTGACCGGAGTTGTACCGGAGTTCTCCATGGCGGTGTTCCGGATGTCTGACAACATCCAGGCCATCAAGCGGCCACCCAGCATTTGAGCGAAGTGCCCGCTCACGGCACCAAAATGATCTTCCCGTGCGTGTGCCCCTTTAGCACCTTCTGGTGCGCCGCAGCCACATCGGCCAGCGCGAAGGACTCATCGACGACGACCTCGAGCTGACCTTCCTCCACAAGGGACACCAGCTCTAACCGCGCGGCGTCCCGCAGCTCGGTGCCGGGATCGGCGCCCGGACCGCCGCCGAGGGCCTTGAAGCCATCGCGCTGCGCTCGCTCGAAGGCGGCAATGGTGGCAATGCGCTGACGGTCGGCGACCAGCTCCAAGGACACGTCGACAGCCTCGTCGGTGCCGACCAGGTCGATCGCCGCATCCACCCCGTAAGCGGCGATCTCCCGGACACGATCCGCCAGGCCAGGGCCGTACTCCACCGGCTGCACGCCCCACTCGCGAAGAAACTGGTGCCTGCCCTCCCCGGCCGTACCGATGACGTGTGCGCCGCGGGCTTTGGCGATCTGGACGGCCATCAGTCCCACGCCGCCCGAGGCGTTGTGCACCAGCACGGTGTCGCCTGTCCGCACCGCAGTCGCTGCCAAGGCGTGCACCGCGGTGGTGCCGGCAAGCATGAGCCCGGCCGCCTGCTCCCAGCTGGCCTCCTCCGGCTTCGGCACCAGCGCGGCGGCAGGCGCCAGCACCTGCGAGGCGTAGCCCCCACTGATACGGAACGCGATCACCTCGTCGCCGATCGACACCTGAGCGACGTCGGCTCCGACTGCCCGCACCACGCCGGCGACCTCGAACCCCGGCCGCATCGGCAACGTGGACTCGTCGGCGCCCATGTTGCCGCTGTACAGCTTGACGTCGACGGGGTTCGTTCCCGCGGCGCGCACGTCCAGCAGCACCTCGCCGGACCCCGGCTCGGCGAGGTGTTCCTCGCGCACGGACAAGACCTCAGGACCGCCGAAGGCGGTGGCCACCACATACGTCGTCATGGTTGGGGAACACCCGTTGCCGCCGCTTCGATTCCCTGACGACCGCTGGCACTCGGGGGGCCTTGTGTGCCAACGGGGTTCGCGCGCACGATGACGGTCGAGGCGAGGAGGCCGGCTGATGTCGCTACCGACGAGCGTCAACGTCGAGGTGTCCCCCCTGCGCGCCGACGGCTGCCTACGCGGATTCATGGTGTCCGGACGGTGGCCCGAGTCAACCAGGGAGTGGACGCAGTTCTTGGTCCTGGCCGTCCGGATGGCCGCCGTACCGGGGCTGCTCGCCACCAGCACCGTCTTCGGGGTTCACGAGGACACGCCCGAGGATCCTGCCCCGGGCGCCGTGGGGATGGTCATCGCGGAGGGACCGGTGCTCGGTGAGGGAGCGGTGTGCCCGGGCCGCTTCGGCCTGCACCAACCACCGGCCCTGCTGATGCTGCATCCGCCGGCCGAGACCACGCCCTCGCTGCCGGAGTGCCGTGGTGTGGCCTCGGGCTGTGTGCTGCTACCCGGTATCCCCTACCTGGGCTTGGCTCATCGCGCCGCGTGGGTAGAGGCTGAGCCAGGCGGCGCGGTCACCGGCCTGGTCAGCCGTGACGGGGTCGATCCCAACCAGGATCCGGACACCGCAGTGCTCGCGATGCTGCTGTCGGCATAGCGCACACGTCACACCGTCGACGGACTCTGATCACCGGCCTCGCCCGAACCGGTCTCCGCGGGCAAGGATGGAGCGGGGGGCGTCCACGGCCGGATCGGCTGCACGACGCTGCGATACATCGACTCGACAGCCGTGGTGACGCTTGGAACGAAGGCGCCCTTGACGTCGGACCGCTTTGTGCCCAGCGGCGTCACCATCGTCAGCCGGAATGATCGGATATCCGCGACGCGGTCGACCAACAGCACCGGAATGTTGTCGCGTACGTCTTTCAGTTGCTCGCAGGTGCTGTCGGCCTGACCACTGAAACGCGCCTCGACGATCAGCTTGTCGGGTGCGTCCTTGAGCTGCCGCAACAGCCAGCCAACCACCCGACGCTTCGAGCCGCCTTCTCGTGGTGCGAGGATGTCGACACTCACGGCTACCTTGCTCGTGCGGAGGTCCGCGAGGACGGTGATGAGCCCCGCCGCATCCGGTACGCGCAAGCTTGCGTCAAGGGTCCCGTCCGAAGCCAGCTGTGCGGCGGCCGACTGCAAGAGGGCAGCGGGTTCGGCACCGGTACCGCGAGGAACGACCTGCACTACCGGCACGCCAAGATCCGCGGTGAGCTGTAGCGCAAGGTGGCGCACCAGCCGCGCCCAAGACTCCGCCACTGCGGGAACTTTGCGATCTGAGGCACGCAGCGTGCCGGCCGCAACAGCCTCCCGCACGGGCACCCACGCTGGTCCCATGTCCGTGAACCCGACGGCACCGGATTTCACATGGGTGAGATACCGAATGAGCTCATTCAAAACCCATGCCTGCAGTTGGTCTTCCACGCCCCGGTGCAGCAACACCATTCGGGCTTCGTGCAGAACCTCTGCCCAGGAGAGATGGTGCAAGGAGACCTTCTTGAGCCTCCGGCCATCCACCGGGACTGGATGGACCCCGGCCGACGGAGCGATTTCGTTCGAGATGGTCACCACCGCGTCGTAACCCCGTTCCCGGGCAACATCGAGGTAGTGCTAGACCTGGTCGCTCCGGAGCTGACCGGTTCCCGTTTTGGTTTCCACCAGCGCCGTCCACATCTTGCCGCCCCGAGCGACCCTGATCAGTCCATCGGGGATGACGGTTTCCTCGCCCAACGTGAACTGCACCTCGAGGAAGGTCTCCATCGGCCCGGAAGGCGCGCCCAAGTGCGCGGCCACCGCGCGCCCGAATCGGCGTACTGCGACCATCGTCGACAACAGTGCCGACGTTGCTCGCTTCTCCTGCTCCGCAGCTACGCCCACCCCAGAGATGGAAAACAGGCGTGCCGATTGCCAACTCGCATCGTCGGCGAGCATCGACGGCGCTAGCCGGATCGGTTTGATCCGCTTGGTTCGAACGCCGACCGGTTTCGCTGCCTTGGGCTCCAATGCAGGTGCCTCCGCCGGTACTGCTTGCTTAACCGGCGCTTCGCTCTGTACCGTCTCCTCGGTGGATTCGTCAGTCGCGATGGCGATGCCGAAGTCGGTCGCGATGCCCGCGAGCCCACTGTCCCAACCCTGCCCCACTGCCCGGAAACGCCACTTCTCGTCCCGCCGGTAGAGCTCACCAAAATGAAACGCTGTCTCGGTCGATGCCGCGGCGATGTCGAAACGCGCTACGTCCGCGCCGGAGGAACTCAGCACAGTGAGCCTGAGGTCAGCCAACGTCCCGAATGTTCCACCCTCGATGCTCGCCACGAGGCCGATAGCATCCACCTCGGAGGCAAGCGACTCGAGGTCAATCGCGATACGTGCCTCGGCACCTGCGTCCGACGGCGTATTGCCGAGATGGCGCACCGCCCCATCGACAGAGGCGGGCTGGTTGTAAAAAACCATGTCGTGATCCGACGAACCGTCCGGTTCTTGGTCAGCAGCAGTGCAGACAGATCAACTGCATGGCCACCCTCCGGATCACTCCACCCGACCACCGCGTGAAATCGTTGCTCGCACTCAGGCAGAAGAATGTTCTCGCCGCTGCTCATCCCAAATTTTGTCACGCGGTCAGGTTATGGGTGCTCGTGCGCATATGGGGTGCGGGCTTGACCAACGCCGCCCGAAGAAACGGCTCGGCGTAGTGGCACCCTGAAGGTTGTGACCACCACCCTGCGCCGCACCGTCCTGGCCACCGCGACCATCTCCGGCGCAGCGCTGCTCGGGCGCGCCGCGTGGGGGCTCTCGAGGGCGCTGGGCGCCTCACGGAGAAGTATCCGTCCCTACGCCGCCGGATCGGCGCAGTTCGGCGACGGCGGATTCCACAATGCGATGCCCTCCACCATGGTTGCTGCCGGCCAGCAGGGTTCGCTGCTGCGGGCGCTACTCACTCGGGGAGCGGTGGGGCGACCGTCCAAGCCGGTACCCCTGCGCACACCGCAGCCGGCGAGCCGGTCAGACGAGCTCGCCGTCACCTGGCTGGGCCACGCCAGCGCGTTACTCGAGATCGACGGTGCCATCGTCCTGCTGGACCCGGTGTGGTCGCAGCGCTGCTCGCCCTCCACGGTGCTCGGACCGCGACGCATGCACCCGGTCCCCGTTGCACTGCAGGATCTTCCGCCGCTCGACGCCGTGCTCATCTCGCACGACCACTACGACCACCTCGACCTGCCGACCGTACAGACCTTGCTGCGCACGCAGACCGCGCCGTTCGTGGTGCCGCTGGGGATCGGGGCTCACCTGCGGGGCTGGGGGGTGCCGGACGACCGCATCGTCGAGCTGGATTGGAGTCAGCACACCGAGGTCGAGGGGCTGACGCTGACCTGCGCCGAGGCGCGGCACTTCTCCGGGCGCGGCCTCACCCGCAACACGACGTTGTGGGCGTCCTGGGTGATCGTCGGCCCGTCGCACCGCGTGTTCTTCGCCGGCGACACCGGCTACGCCCCGACCTTCGCGACGATCGGCGCCCAACACGGACCCTTCGACCTGACGCTGCTGCCGGTCGGGGCCTACGGCGAGCAGTGGCCGGACATCCACATGAACCCCGAAGATGCTGTCCGGGCACATGTCGATCTGCGCGGCGGCCTGCTCATCCCCATCCACTGGGCCACTTTCAACCTGGCCTTTCACCCCTGGGCCGAGCCCGCCGAGCGCGTCCGAGCGGCAGCAAAAGAACATGACGCAGTCCTGGCCATCCCGCAACCAGGCGAACGGGTAATCGTCGCCGACCCACCGGAGCTCACCGACTGGTGGACGGCCGTCGCCTAGCCGATGATGGGGTATCACAGATGCCACCCGGCCCAGTTGCGCGACCGAGCGGGAGTCGTGGACGGTGGACGTCATTCGTCGCCGCCGTGGTCACCTCCGGTAGACGGTCGCGGTCGCTGTGCGAGGAGGGGCACCCCGCGCACCGCGCGCGCGTCGAGCACGACAACCACACCCTGCTCGTGCACATCAGTGATGAGGACGGCCACGGATGGACCGCCCTCGCGATCGACCGCAGTAGTCGCGCCTGGCCTGTGGCCCAACGAGACAGTCAGCTCGATGCTGCCACGCACGCCTACGATGCCCTCTACCAACAATGATCAATTTCCGAGCTATCGCCGGAGCACCGCGCAGGCATTGTCGCGGGTGCTGATGGTGATGACGAGGATGAGCAGCTGCTGGTCCTCGACCTGGCAGCAGATGCGGTAGTTGCCGACTCGGATCCGCCAGATCCCGGTGTACCCCTTCAGTGCCGTGCTGCCGTGCGGCCTCGGGTGCTCACCGAGGTTCGGTGATGGCATCCTCGATTGCTTCGGCGTCGGCGGGCTGCTGCTTGCTGAGCTTGGTCAAGAATTTGTCGGCGGACCGCAGGATCTCAATCACGTCCGGCACTCATTCGGTCCGGCGACGGGTGCGGGGGACAAACGGTATGCGCGCATCGGTACCGCCCTGCAGGCCAGCGAGTGCGGCACGCACAGCGTCATCATCGACCAGGTCCTCGATCTGCTCCAGTAGCTCTGCGACGGCGACCGGTACGACGGCGGCAGCCCGGTGCCCGTGCTTGGTCAGGTAGGTCGTCTCGCCGCCGTACTCGGCCCGTGAAGTCACCGGCCCGAGATCGGCGCGCGCCTGGCTCACGGTCAGTTCCACAGTCATGTACAACCTGTACTAGAACGCGCGAATGAGGTGACATCACGGCCACCGAACGGCATGCGCTGCTCGTCGGAACGGCTCGCGGGGTTGCGATCTTGCCGCCACCCGTGCAACCTCTCTACGTAGTCGTTTCCCTACTCTGCGTGGTCAGGATGGCTTCATGTTTGCATCGATTGCGGTGCGCGCCGCGACGCTCACCGTCGGCTCCCTGGCGCTGGTCGCGCTGATCGCCCCGGCCGCATCCGCAGGGACCTCGGCCTCGTGGCCGCAGTTCGGTGACGACGCCGCACACTCGGGGGTCAACACCTCGGAGAGCGCGATAGGTGCCGGCAACGTCAGCACGCTCAAGCCTGCCTTCACCGCGTCCTTGCCGGGAACCGCCGATGGTCCTGCCGTTTACCGCGCAGGTGTCAGCACGGCCACCGGCACCCAGGATCTGCTGTTCACCACCACCAAGGACGGCCGGATCACCGCCAGCGACGCGCACAGCGGCGCGCAGGTGTGGACACATCAAAACGGGCCGGGCAACTGCCGCATCAACAACGGCGGGTCCGCCTGCTACACCACCTCGTCGCCGGCCATCGACCCCAACGCGCAGTTCGTCTACTCCTACGGGCTCGACGGCAAGGTGCACAAGTACGCCACGGGCAGTGGCGATGAGACGACCACCGGTGGCTGGCCGCAGGTGACCACGCTCAAGCCGTTCGACGAGAAGGGCTCCTCGGCGCTGGCGATTGCCACCTCCAAGGGCGTCCCATACCTCTACGTCGCCAACGGCGGCTACCCCGGTGACCGGGGTGACTACCAGGGGCACGTCACCACCATCGACCTCCTCACCGGCACGCAGAAGGTGTTCAACACCATCTGCAGCGACAAGACCATCCACTTGACCACCGCGCCGGCCACCGACTGCACTGAGGTGCAGTCGGCCGTATGGGCGCGGCCCGGCGTGGTCTACGACGCCGGCACCGACAAGGTGTACCTGGCCACCGGAAACTCGACGTTCGACGGCCGCCACAACTTCGGCGACTCGGTGCTGCAGCTCGACCCCAACGGCACGGGCGCCAACGCGGCACCCACGGACAGCTACACCCCCTCCAACGAGGCAGCCCTGGACACGTATGACCTCGACCTGGGCAGCACCGCGCCCGCCGTCCTGCATGCGCCGGCCGGCAGCAAACTGCCGCATATCGCGGTGCAGAGCGGCAAGGACGTCAAGCTGCGCCTGCTGAACCTGGACAACCTCAGCGGACAGGGCGGCCCGGGACGTCTCGGCGGCGAGGTGCAGCTGACCGATGTGCCGCAGGGTGGGGAGGTCCTCACCCAACCGGCCGCGTGGGTCGGCCCGGACGGCAGCTCGTGGGTCTTCGTCTCCAACGACAGCGGAATCTCCGGGCTCAAGGTCGTCGCGACCAACGGAACACCCTCGCTCGTTCCCCAGTGGACGGTCCGCACCGGCGGCACCTCGCCCGTGCTGGCCAACGGAGTGCTCTACTACCTCACCGGCAACGGGGCCCATGCCCTGAATCCCACCACCGGTGCGCAGCTGTGGACCGACAACGTCAACATCGGACTGCACTGGCAGAGCCCGATCGTCGTGAACGGCTACCTGTACTACCCGGATGGCAACGGCAAGCTGCGCGGCTACACGCTCAACGCGCCGCCGCCGGTGTCCGGTGACGCCGACCTCGCCGTGCGGCTGGACGCGCCGGTGTTCACCTCGCCGGGCCAGAGCGTCACCACCACGGTGACGGTGTCCAACGCAGGCCCGGCGACGGCCTCGAACGTCACCACGACGCTGCTGCTGCCGGGCGGGTTCACGGTGGACAACGCCGCGGGAGGAACGGTGAACGGCGGCACGCTGACGTTCACCGCGCAGTCCCTGGCGCCCGGCGCGTCGGCGGTCTACTCCGTGGCCCTGCACGCCCCCGGCGGCTTCGGCTTCGGCTTCACCGCGGCGTACGCGTTTCCCGCCAACCCGGACCCGTTCATCTTAAACAACCTGGGCCTGGCCTTCAGCCTTACGGCCTGACCCGAGCTCAGACGGTGGCGTGCGGCTTCTCGGCCACCCGCTTGTTGCGCACGATCGAGTTGATGAACGCCGCGCCGATGAAGCCGACCCCGATCAAGCCGGTGACGACCTCGGGCACCTCGTACTCGATGGTGATCAACAGCAGCACCGCCAGGGCGCCGATGGCCCAGTGCGCACCATGCTCGAGGTACACGTAGTCGTCCAGCGTGCCCTTGTGCACCAGGTACAGGGTCAGCGAGCGGATCCAGAACGCGCCGACCCCGAGGCCGACCGCGATGAGGAAGATGTCCTGGGTGATGGCGAAGGCTCCCACCACGCCGTCGAAGGAGAACGACGCGTCGAGCACCTCCAGATAGAGGAAAAGAAAGAACCCCGCCTTGCCGCCGGCTTTGGCCAGGGCGCTCGGTCCGTTCGACCCTCCGGCCTCGTCCTCGTCGTCACCGCCCTCCTCGAATAAGGTGCCCAGGCCGTTGACCACGAGGTAGGTGACGATGCCGAGGATGCCCGCGATCAGCACCTCGAACGACTGGTCCCCGGAGTGGGCGTGCGGGCCCAGGAACAGCGCAGCCAGCACCAGGGCAATGCTGGCGATGACGACGGAGACCTGGTCCAGCGACCCGATCCGGGCCAGTGGCCGCTCCAGCCAGGTCAACCAATGGATGTCGCGCTGCTCGAACAGCCAGTCGAGAAACAGCATGCCGAGGAACATTCCACCGAATCCGGCGATCGCGGGGTGCGCGTTGCTGATGAGGTTGGCGTAGGTGCCCGGCGTGGTGATCGGTCCGCCGTCCAGCGCCAGGCGCACCACCTCGACGGGGTTGAGCTTCGCGGTCACCGCCACCAACGCCAGCGGAAACACCAGGCGCATCCCGAACACCGCAATGAGCACACCTACGGTGAGGAACATCTTCTGCCAGAAGTCGTTCATCCGGACCAGGATCTTGGCGTTGACCACTGCGTTGTCGAAGGAGAGCGACACCTCGAGCACGATCAGGATCGCGACGACGGCGAACGGGGTCACCCCGCCGACCAGCAGCGTCGCCAGCAGCGCGACCACCGTGACCGCCATGGACCATCCGAAAGTCTTCAGCAGCACGGTGATTCCTTAGTGATTCGAGGCGGGTGTCAGCATCGTGGGGACGAACCGGGCAGAGTCTACGGATCGGTACACCGCGCTGTATCAGCCAGCCACTGCACGATCTCGGCGCCGGCGTACACCCCACTGGACCGCGTGACGGCGATTTGGGGCCCGATCCACCCGGTGTCGTGCAGCTCGCCGTGGCGCGGGCGGATGGCCGCGTCGGCGGCCAGCAGCAGGTCGGTGTCCAGCAGCGAGTCGCCGGCGGCCAGCATTCGGGACGCCCCGGTGCGCCGGCACACCTCGGCCGCCGCCGCCGATTTACGCAGCAGGTTCGGTACGCAGTACACCTTGCGGCCCTGTACCGACACGGTCCACTCGCGTTCCGCGCACCACTCGCTCAGCTCCGCCAACCACGCCCCGGGCAGCTCCGCGCGATCCACCACGGCGTAGACGAACAATCCCGAGGCCACCCGTAGGGTGCGGACGAAGGGCGGCAGCGGTTCCAGCTGGGCCAGTACTTCCTGCACCGGGGCGCAGCTGCGCAGCAGTGCGTGCACGTGGGTGGACCAGTCCCCGTCCGCGACACCGTCGACCAGCAGGGTCCCACCGTTGGCGCAGATGCCATAGCGGGGCGCCGGACCGGGTAGCTGCACCCTGGCGTACTGCTCAACGGTGCGGGTGGTGGTGGGCACGAGCGTCGCGACCTGGGCGAGCTCGGCCAGCGCAGCGGCCGCGTCGGCGAGCATGAACGACTGCGGCAGGTGCTGGTACAACTCCACGCACAACAGGGCCGGACCGTCCTCATCGGCGCCCCGTAGTCCGAGCGCCGCGGCGGAGTAGATCAGCGTGCGGTCCAGGTCGGCGCAGATCACCGTGGTCATACCGATACCCCGTCGACGCCGGTCGCTCCTCGGGTGTAGCGGGGGTGGATCAGCCCGACGCAGCGGTAGGGAAGCTCGGCCACCTCCTCGACCGGGACTCCGCGGCGCTGCGCGAGCAGCAGCACATGCCCCAGCTCGGGCAGAGCGTCCGGGCGCACCAGCACCCTCCACGGCACCCGGCGCAGCAGCACTCGGGTGGTCTCACCGACTCCCGGCTTCACCAGGTTCTCCTGCCCGATCCCGTAGTCCGCGCTGATTCGGCGCACCGCCGCCCAGCCCGACCAGTCCGGTGCACGGTCCCCGGCCGCCAACGTCCGCCAGTCGCGGTCGACGGCGGCGTGCACGTGGGGGAACTCGGCAGCCACCGCGTCGAGAAAGCGTGCGGACACGTCCGCCGCGGCCAGCTGTGCGTAGAACTTGGCACCATGGAAATCTGCCGGTCCAATGTGTTGGGTGTTGAGCACGGTCCGCGAGACCAACCCGGACACGGTGGAGTTGAGGCACGCCGAGGCGATGAGGTAGTCCTCCCTGGTGCCGAAGGTGCGTACGCAGTGTCCAGGATCGGCCAACACGGCGAGCTCCGGGTTGAACCGTTCCCCTGTGCGCTGCGCGTGTGCGGCCACCGCCGCGGTCAGCTCGTGGGTGATTGCGCCTTTGCCCGTCCAGCCGTCGAGGAACACCACCGACGCCGGGTCGTGCTGCGCGGCCAGGTAGCGCAAAGCGACTTCGTCAATGCCCTTGCCGCGCACGATGGACACCGCGTAGTGCGGCACCGTGATTGCATGCCGCTGCTGCGCCCAGCGCCGAGCCAGGATGCCGATGGGCGTGCCTGCGCGGGCGAGGGAGGCCAGCACCAGCTCCGGGCCCCGTTCGGCGAGCAGAATTTCGGTAACGACGCCGACGGCATGCGCCGTCTTGCGGGCGGAAGCGGTGAGCGCCTGCGCAAACAGCTCCAAGTACTCCCGGTCCGGTTGGTACTCCACGGGCAGCGACTCGGCGTAGTGCGCCCCTCCTCGCTGCACCGCCTCCTCGCGATCCTCCAGCGGTGCCTCCAACGCCACCGCGGAGAGGTCCTTGAGCAGCCACGAAACCTCTTGCGGCGCGTAGGAACCGAACTCCGGACCACGCAAGGGGCTCGGAAGCGGACCGGCACTGGGCACGACCACGAGCAGGACCGGCGCGGGCAGCGCTTGATCCTGCAGCGCTTGATCCTGCAAGGCGATGAGGAGCTCACCGACGGCCGGGGTGTCGGCGACGTCGTCCACGACCACGATCAGCGCGTCGAAACCGCCGCCGGTGTTGTACGTGAAGCGCGGGCCGGGGCCGTCCACCGGGAAGTCGTGCGCGGCGAAAGTGATGCTGTCCCGGATGGCGTATCCCGGGTCGTCGACGGCGAGCACCGGGGAGCGGGTGGTGGTGGAGGTACGGACGCCGATCCCGCGGTCGTCGAGTTGGTCGGCGAGCGCCTCGGCCAGGCGCAGTGGTGCGTGCATCAGCTCCTCGGTGCCCAGCACCAACACCGTGCCGCCGTTCGGCACCGTCAGCGCAGCCGCCAGTCGCCGGGCCATCGCGGGTAGCGCCGCCCCCAGCTGGACACGGTGGGTGCGGAGCACGCCGTGCCGGCCGCCGTCGGGCACTCCGGTGGGCCAGGGCAAAGACACTCGTTGCACGCCGCTTTGCTTTGCGAGCCTCGATGCATCACCCCGCTGAGCTGCGAATACGGGTGTGGAGCCATCGTGGGTGGCCACCAGCTGCGCTCCTCGCCGCAGTGCGTCCGTTGGCACCTCCACCCGACCGCGGGCCAGCGCCACCACGGAGATCACCACTCCCAGCTCCGCAGCCAGGGCCTGCAGCGCGGCATCGTCCTCGGCGCTACGGAGATCGATCAGCGCTGCCACTACGTAGCGATGGCGCGGCGCGAGCCGGTGCACCATGGCGATGGTGTTGCGCACGGTGCGCCCGGTGGACAACTCGTCGTCAACCAGGACGAGCGGACCGTCGCCGGTGAGCATCCTCGCGTGCCGGGGCAGTATCCGGTGCGCGGTGGCGTGGGAGTGCTCTTCGGCGAACTCCCCGAATTGCCAGGCCCCCGCGGGGTTACGACGGGTGGAGTGCAGGTACACCTCGGCGTCCAGTGCCTCCGCGATGACATGGCCCAGTCCGGTCGCCGTCTCCGCATAGCCCAGGACGCAGGCATCGGGCACGCGGACTGCGTGTTCCAGTGCGACGTCACGCAGTGCGCGCGCGGCGCCGGGCTCCTCGGCCAGTGCTGCACGAAGGCCTGCAGAGCAAAGCGGCGGTGCAGCACTCCCCAACTCGTGGGCAACAAGGCCGCCGAGCAGCAGACCCGCCGCGCGCACCAGCCGCGGATCGCTCGGCACGTGCTTGCCCAGCACGCGGGATACCAGCAGGTGCGCGCGCCGCGGGTTGCGTCGCAGCGCCAGGCCCACCAGCTCGTCGACCTGCACGCCGTCCCCGTCCCCGTCGCCGCGCACCTGCACGCCGAGCTCTCGACTTACCCAGCTTCCCGTCCACTCGCTCACGCGCTTGCGCCTGCCGCCAGCAGGTCCACAAAGGAAACGTCCAAACCGGCCACCCCGAAGCAGTGCGCGCGCAACAGCACCTTGCGCGCCCACAGCCGGTGCGGGTTCACCTCGTTCATCTTGTTGCCGTACTCGCTGCGCACCACGCCTCCCGGCGACGCAGCGGACAACACCACATTGGCGTCGGCGAACTCCTCGTGCGTGACCACGGACAGCGCATGCACCGCAGCGACGTGGCTCGGGTGGATCACCGTCTTGCCCACCAAGCCGTTGGCCTTGTCCAGTTGCACCTCGCGGATCAGCCCGTCCAGGTCGTGCAACAACAGCGAGTGCCGCAGCTCCTGCGCCCCGTGCTCGGCGAACACCGAGGACCGCAGCCGGGGCTTGAACAGACGCTCCCCGCCGGTGAAGTACTCCCACACCGGACCGGTCACGGTGAACCCCGTCCCGTCCGCACGCCCCAGCATGTTCACCACATCGGCGATCGCATTCGCCACCACCCGCACGTCATACACCGTCATCTCCGCCGAACGGCGCAAGCCGAACACGCCGGAGAAGTCGCTGGCGCCCACCCGTACTGCGAGTACCCGCTCGCGGTGCTCGCCCAGCATGTCCCGAATCGCCGCCAGCTCGTGCGTTCGGGTCTCCAGGTGCGCCACCCCGGCCGACTCGATCACCGGCATTGCCTGCAGGTCCACCCCGCTCGACCCGGCGGCGGTACCCAGCGCGTCGAGGTAGCCACGTCCGTTGGCCGCGGTGAACTTCGGCAGCACAAAGCCGCTGAGGACCGCCACGGCCGGACCGAGCCGGTGCACCAGGTCGGTGATCTGCTCGGCGCTGCGTACCCGGACGAACAGCCGAGGGATGGCCAGCCGCTCGGTGTGCGCCGTACGCAGCTGGCCGACGAGGTTGCGCTCCGCAGACGCCAGCTCGTCGTCGGCCACCGCGTCTTCCAAGCACAGCACCATGCTGGTGACTCCGCGCGTCCGGCTGCGCCCCACGTCCCCGGCCAGCTGCGGGCGGGTGGCCGGGCAGTACAGCGTCGCCCCCAGGTGCATCGCGGCCAGCTCCGGTGCACTGTCCGGCCCGACCGGCTGCGGCGGCACGTGAAACAGCGTGTCGCGCACGTCGTCGGTGAGGAAGTCGAAGTGGATCACCCGTGGTCCCCTGTCGAAAGGCGCGGGCACTGGCGATCCAGTGCCCGTTTTGCGGCTTTACTGTGCTCCTCCAGTGTGGCAGGGCACCATGAACAGATGACAACGATGACCAAAGGGTCCAACGTCGCACTGGGGGCAGCCGCAGTACAGGTGGAGCTGGCGTGGGCTCCCGCGGCTGGTAGCCCCGACGTCGACGCCTCGGCATTGCTGCTGACCGACGCGGGCAAAGTCCGAACGGACGCCGACTTCGTGTTCTACAACCAGGCGACCCATGCGTCCGGCGCTGTCCGACACCTCGGCAAGACGGGCACTGTGGACCGGCTCACGGTGGACACGGCGCGCCTGGAGTCGGCCATCGACCGGGTGGTGCTGGCCGCATCCGCCGACGGTGGCAGCTTCGGTGCTGTTCCCGGCCTGCACCTGCGGCTGCTGGATCCGGCCGGCGTGGAGCTGGTCCGCTTCGACATCACCGATGCCGGCACCGAGACGGCCTTCGTGTTCGGCGAGCTCTACCGGCGCGGCGGCGGCTGGAAGTTCCGCGCGGTCGGGCAGGGCTACGACTCCGGCCTGGCCGGACTGGCCACCGACTTCGGCATCAGCGTGGACCCCGAAACGACTCCAGCCGCCGCTCCAACCGCCGCTCGGCCACCCGCCACGGCCGCACCAGCGATCAGCATGAAGAAGCAGCAGTTGATCAACCTGGACAAGAAGCTCGCCACCACGGCTCCGGCCATGCTGAGCCTCACCAAGAAGGCCGCGGTCTCCTTGGAGAAGCGCGGACTCGGCGAGCACACGGCTCGGGTGGCGTTGTGCCTGGACATCTCCGGGTCGATGAACCGGCTCTACCGCAACGGCAGCATTGCGAAGCTGGCCGAACGCGTCCTCGCCCTCGGCCTGCGCTTCGACGACGACGGGCAGGTCGACGTGTTCCTGTTCGGCAAAGACGGACACCAGGCCGGTGCACTGCAGCTGGACAACCGAATCGACTACGTGCCCTCCATGCTCAAACAGTTCGGCCTGGAACCGGCCACCTACTACGGCAAGGCGATGGCGTTGATCCGCCAGCACTACTTCGGCAGCGCCGAGTCACGACGCGAGCCGCGCGCCGACACGGTCCCGGTGTACGTCATGTTCGTCACCGACGGGCAGACCTTCGACGAGGACGGCGCCCGCGAACAGGTCATCTCCTCCAGCTACGAGCCGCTGTTCTGGCAGTTCATGGCCATCGGCGCCAGCGCACGCCCCGCAGCCGCAGCACCGGCCCGGCCGTCCACCGGGTTGTTCGGCAAGCGCAGGGCCACACCCGCCGGTGCCAACAGCGAGTTCCGTTTCCTCGAGGAGCTGGACGACATGGCGGGCCGCTATCTGGACAACGCCGACTTCTTCGCCGTCGAGGATCCCGCGGCGATCCCGGACGACGAGCTGTTCGAGCTCTTGATGACGGAGTACCCGGGCTGGCTCACCCAAGCCCGCGACAAGGGTCTGCTGCGCTAGGTTGGCTGGGTATCCGAGCAGAAAAGAGCAGAACCATGACAGGACCGACTGCACCGGGAACCTTGAGCCTGACGCCGCCCGCGCCGGTCGCGGTGGTGGAGCAGGAGCAGGCCGAGGGCATGCTGCCCATTGACCCCGCCCGCATGGCCGAGCTGCAGAAGATGTCCAGCGCCTACGTCGCGGACCTGGAGAACCTGACGCCGAACAGCCCGGAGCTGGCGGCCAAGGTCGACGAGATCAGCCGGGTGGGCGCCGATGAGCTGATGGCCTCGGCGAACGTGTCCAACCGGATGCTGGAGCGGCCGTCCTCGGCACTGGCAGGCACTGCAGGCAAGGCCGACGCCGGCCCGCAGGCCAAGGTGGGCAAGACCCTGGCGGATCTGCGGCGCACCGTGGAGGAGCTCACCCCTAACCAAGCGGACCTGACCCCCACGAAGAAGATCTTGGGCTTTATCCCGGCAGGCAAGCGGATCGACAAGTACTTCGACCGCTACCGCACGGCGCAGTCGCAGCTGGACGGCATCACCAAGTCGCTTTCGGCCGGCCAGGACGAGCTGCGCAAGGACAACGCGTCCATCGAGCAGGAGCGGGCGAACATGTGGAAGCTCATGGGTGAGCTCACCGAGTACGCCTCGCTGATGACCCAGCTCGACGCGGCCGTGGGCGCGCGCGCCGATGCGCTCAAGTCCAGTGACCCCAGCAAGGCGACCGCCTTCAAGTCCGAGGTGCAGTTTGCCGTGGTGCAGCGCCACCAGGACATCCTCACCCAGCTCGCGGTCGCCGCGCAGGGCTACCTGGCGATGGACATGGTGAAGAAGAACAACATTGAGCTGATCAAGGGCGTGGAGCGGGCGCGGACCACGACGCTGTCCGCGCTGCGTACCGCGGTCATCGTGGCCGAGGCGCTGACCAACCAGCGTCTGGTGCTCACCCAGATCACCGCGCTGAACACGGTGACCAGCAACGTCATCGCCAACAACGCCGCCATGCTGAAGCAGAACTCCGCGGACATCCAGCAGCAGGCCGCGTCCTCCAGCATCGACATCGGCAAGCTGCAGCAGGCCTTCGACGACGTGTTCGCCACCATGGACGCCGTCGACACCTTCCGCGCGCAGGCCGTGGGCAACATGCAGCAGACCGTCACCGCGCTGGAGGGGCAGCTCGTCAAGGCGCGGCCGTACCTGGAGCGCGCCAGCTCTCCAAACCCGCGCTAGCCCATCATGTGGAGCTCCTTGTTCGGCCGGGACCACGACAATGACCGCGCGCGGGACGCCGGGACCCCGTCCCCCGCCGCCGAGCCCGCGGCGGCACCGGAGAAGCCCTTCGCCGAGCAGATGCGCGCCCAGCTCGGCGACGTCAGCTGGACTGCGCGCCGTGCCGGTGATCGCCTGCCGGTGGCCGCGCTGCCGCGGCTCGGGTCAATCGAGGACTTGCTGCATCCGTTGCTGAAGCACCTGCGCACCAGCCCGCCGTCGGTGGACGAGGAGATCGCGGTCCAGGCCTTTGTCGGCGACTACCTACCCACCAGCATCAACGCGTACCTGTCGATGAACCGCCAGTTCGCGCTCCAGCCCCGGGCGGACGGCCGGACTCCGGGAGATGATCTGTTGGAGCAGCTGGCCACTTTGGAGCAGGCCATCCGGGAACTCGCCCAGGCGGTCTACGCCCACGATGCCCAGCAGCTGCAGGTGCAGGGGCGGTTCCTGAGCACCAAGTTCAGCGGCACCGACCTCGATCTCTAGACTTGGCGGACCTGGCTCGGAAAGGGGGACGATGGCACCGGTAAAACTGATCCGGGGCAGCAACACCTCGCTCAGCGAGCTCGTCCCTGGTCTGGGCACGGTGCTGGTCGGCTTCGGCTGGAATGTGGTGCAGAGCCGCGGTCCCGCGGTGGAGCTGGTGGCATCGGCGATTATGTGCGGCGCCTCCGGGCGGGCGCTCTCCGACGACCACCTGGTGTTCTTTAACCAGCTGGTATCCCCCGATGGGGCCGTGCAGTACGTAGAGAACGACGCCGAGTTGATCGAGGTCGACCTCGCCGCGGTGCCCGCCGACGTCGCCAAGATCGTATTCGTGGTGTACGCGGACCCGGACCTGCGCAAGCCCGGGAGCTTCGGCGCGGTCCGCGGGTCCTACGTGCGGGTGTGCGACCGCGGCGGCACCGAGCTGATCCGCTACGACATCGAGGACGGTGCTGGGCTGGAGATCACCGCCATGGTGTTCTCCGAGCTCTACCGGCACAACGGCACGTGGAAGCTGCGCGCCATCGGGCAGGGTTACTCCACGGGGCTCCAAGGCGTGGCTGACGACTTCGGCGTGCAGGTCTGAGCGGTGGCACTGGACAGGACGGTTGCGCGACCGGACATCGGCTACCTGCGCCGCAGACCTGTCCGCACCGAAAACAAGCGTGACGATCGCACGTCCGCTCCGCCGCCCGCGACCGGCTCGCTGTCCCTGGCCTTCGGCCCTCCGACGCGGGTAGCGCCCACGTCGCGCGCTCCGAAAGCACCGCCGTTACCCGCCACGACGCGCGTCCGCGGCCGCACCCTGCTCACCGCGGACGCGCCCGTCGCCACCCTGGACCGTCGGCAGAGCGCCATTGGCTCACTGACCTTCGACGCCACCCCGCACGGGCAGGTGAACGGTGTGTGGGAGCTGACCGACGGCACCGCGGGCACCGTCTCCGAGGAGGGCGGTATCACCACCAGCCCCGAGTTCGGCCGGCGCAGCCTCGTGCAGCTGAGCAAAGGGCAGCTCCTGGTGGGGCTGCGGCACGTCCGTCAGCTGCGCCGCCTGTTGGTGGTGGTCACCGATCTCGACCCGCAAGGCGCCGCGAGCACCACTGTTGCCGCGCTCTACGACCGCTCGAGCATCGAGTCGAGCCACGAGAGCCACGTACCCGCGCTCGTGACCCTGGCGCTCTACCAGGTAGACGGCGAGCTGGTGGTGCGCCGCGAGGGCTTCGGCTTCCCCTCCCTGGCCGAGGCCGCGAAGGCGTACGGCTTCGCGGCAAACTGGACGCCGCCCCTTTCCCGGTGACGGCCACACCGCCGAGCGCCCTCTTGCCGGACGACGTACTGGCCGAGGTGGCAGCAGCCGGTGTCGCCGACGCCGGGGGCCTGTCGGTCAAGCTCCTCGGCGACTTCTTGACCGTGCTCAGTGCGGCTGTGGCCGCGGGTCGGCCGCTGACCCGGCGACAGCTGCATCCCTATCAGTCGTTCGGCGACACCGCCGCCCGGCAGGGAGTTGCCCTGCGGGCGCTGCTCGACCTGTACTCGTCCTCGGCCTGGCGGCTTTGGCGGCATCTGCCGTCTGTGGTGTCTGCCCGGGACGATCCCACGGCTGTCGTCGTCGCCGGCGAGGTGATGCTTCGAGCGGTCGATGACGCCGTCGCCGCGCTCGCGGAGGGGTTTCAGCTCGCCCAGCGCAGCCTCGTACGTACCCAGGAGTCGGCTCGTCGCGAGTTCATCGACGACCTGCTCACCGGGGGCACCGGCGTCGCCAGTGTGCTGCAGCGAGCCGGCCGCTTCGGCCTACATCTGTCCGGGCCCTATGCCGTCGCGGTGGTGCTGGCCAGCCGGCCCTTCGCCGATGGGACCCCGTTGATCGGCACCCTGGAACGGGCGGTCATGGGCAGCAAGGGTGACGCCGAGGCCTTGGTGGCCAGCAAGGAGGGGCGACTGATCGTGGTCTTTCCGGCCCCCGACCGCGCCGCCATCGACCACGTGTTGGTCAGGCTCCGTACCGCACTCGGTCCTCAGTCCGGAACCGGGACTTGGCAGATCGGGGTGGGCCGGCCCGGTAGCGGTGCGGACGGCGTGGTGTCCTCCTATCATGAGGCCCGCGACGCGCTGGAGCTCGCCCAGCGCGTCGGGCTCGAGGACCCGGTGGTGGATGCCCGGGAGCTGCTCGTCTACAACGTCTTGCTCCGGGACCGGGCCGCGATCGCCGACCTGGTCCGCACCCTGCTCACCCCGCTGCTCGCGGCCCGTGGGGGCGCAGGGCCGTTGCTGGACACCCTCACCGCCTACTTCACCGCCGGGGGGAACGCCGCGCACATTCGGCAATAGATTGCCCCTCAACGCGTCCAGCATTGCACTGGAACTGCCGTACCCACGACCGGCACACTGGGAGTAACCGGCAACCAAACGGGTTGTCCCCCGGACCGAGGAGTTTTCTTGACCGTCCCGTTGTGGGCCTGGATTGCATTTGCCGCCGTGGTCCTGACCATGTTGACGATCGACCTGCTGGCGCACCGCGGCGCCCACGTGATCGGCTTCAAGGAGGCCGCCTGGTGGAGTGCCCTGTGGGTGGGGCTGTCCCTGGTGTTCGCCGTCGTCCTCGGCTTCACCCTGGGCGCGGACGCCGGGGTGGACTTCACGACCGCCTGGTTGCTGGAGAAGAGCCTGTCGGTGGACAACCTGTTCGTCTTCGCCCTGATCTTCGGGTACTTCAACGTGCCCCGGGCGTATCAGCACCGAGTGCTGTTCTTCGGAGTGATCGGCGCGCTCGTCTTCCGTGGCATCTTCCTGGCCGCCGGGGTGGCCATCGTCAGCAAGTTCACTGCGGTGCTGTTCGTGTTCGCCGCAATCCTGCTCTACAGCGCATACAAGCTGCTCAAAGACGACGACGACACCTTTGACCCTGGTACGAGCATCGCCGTGCGGCTGCTGCGCAAGATTGTCCCGGTCCGCGAGGAGTACGACGGCACCCGCTTCTTCGTCACCGAGGCCGGCAAGCGCGTCGCCACCCCGCTGCTCGCGGTCGTCGTGGCCATCGAGGCTGCCGACCTGGTGTTCGCCGTGGACAGCGTCCCCGCCGTGCTCGCCGTCAGCGACGACCCGTTCATCGTCTACTCCAGCAACGCCTTCGCCATTCTGGGCCTGCGAGCGTTGTACTTCTTGCTCTCCGGACTGTTGGAGCGCTTCCACTACCTGTCCAAGGGTCTGGCCGTCATCCTGGCGTTCATCGGCCTCAAGCTCATCCTGCAGGCCGGGCACAAGGTCATCAGTACCTCCATCCCGGAGATCCCCTCGATCGCCAGCCTCGGCGTGATCATTACGGTGCTCACCGCCTCGATAGTGCTCAGCCTGAGGCGACCGATGCCGCTCGAGCCAGCAACCGACCGATCCACACCCGATTCGAAGGAGACACCATGGCGTTCTGGGATCAGCTGAAAACCAAGACCCAAACCATGAACGACCAACTGAAGACCAAGGCTGGTCAGTTCAAGAGCAAGGAGTTCGCCGACGCCAGCATGGCGATGTGTGCGCTGATCGCCGCGGCGGACGACACCATCGATGCCACGGAGCGGCGCAAGACAGCCGCCCTGATCGCAAGCAACGACGTGTTGGCGGTCTTTCCGCCCGAGCAGTTGCGGCAGAAGTTCGACTGGTACTGCGACAAGCTCAGCAAGGACTTCGACTTCGGCCAGGTCGAGGCCATCGCCACCATCGGCAAGCTCAAGGCCAAGCCCGAGCAGGGCCGGGCGGTCATCTCGATCGGCGTCATCATCGGCGGCGCAGACGGCACCTTCGACGCCGACGAGCGCAAGGCCGTCCGGGACGCCTGCTTCGCCCTGGGCATCGCCCCGGCCGAGTTCGACCTCTAATTCCCCTCAATCGCACGACGACCGAAAGGACACCCTCATGGGAGTCAGCTTGACCAAAGGCGGCAACGTCTCGCTCAGCAAAGAAGCCCCCGGCCTCACCGCGGTGCTCGTCGGCCTCGGCTGGGACGCCCGCACCACCACCGGCACCGACTTCGACCTCGACGCCTCGGCCATCATGGTGAACGCTGACGGCAAGGTCGTCTCCAACCATCGACTACACCAGGCGTCCGGCCGCTGGGGGCGCGGGATGTGCTCGACCGCGAGTACGGCTGGGGGATGGACTGGACCCGCGGCCGCAAGCGACGCATCGGTACCCGTTGGCGCATATGGTTTGACCATGACTGTGCGCGAGACGGCAAACATGCCGACACCTCTACCAGATCTGCAGACCGTCGCCGATGCTATCGAAGCCGGCTTCAACAAGCTTGGCGACCGCAAATCGTCCCCGACCGACACCGACTACCTTGACCTCGCCGAGCGAGTGCCACTGCTGCTCGCCATCCCCTGAAGCGGGTCGGCCGACCCGTAAGCCACGGCTATGCTCGAACCGCTGGCAGTGGGCAGGCCATCACCCTGTCGCCGTGGCCCATAGCCCGAAGGGTCGGTGGCCCGCCGCACACCAGCGCGGCTCCCACGCGTGGCCTGGAGCCGCGCCACGACCACCTCGCGGCGCGCGTGCAGGCGGCTACAGGTCCCCACCGGGCCAAGCGGATCGGCTCACCCCGTATAAAGGCAATCGATCGTTCAACGAGGAGTTTCGAGCCGATGAGAGCACCGGACGTCAGGAGAATGACACTGAGGCCACCGCCGAGGTTGAGCCGCTGGGGGGCTCGCCGGATGCTGTCGACGTCCACGGGCCGCCGCTCGGGGCTTACGGGCGTCTCGGTCCTGCCGCGGAAGCTGACGATGCCGCTGCGCCGAAACGGATTGGATCCGGTGCCGGCACTGGCCGAGAAGCGTTCGACCGAACCGGTGAGCAAGCTCAGCCGCGTCTTCGGGATGAACGTCTGGCTGGTCACCGGGTACGAACAGGCTCGCGCCGTCCTGAACGACACCATCAGCTATTCCACCGACATCCGGCCGCTCATGGGCGGCGCCGGCGAGGTCTCCATCGGCGGCTTGGGTTTCACCGACCCCCCCGATCACACGCGCCTGCGCCAATACCTCGTGCCCGAGTTCACCGGCAGGCGTCTGGCCGGTCTGGCGCCTAAGATCGAAGAGATTGTCGAACGACAGCTCGACGTCCTGGAAGACTCCGGTGACGTGGTCGATTTTGTGCCGGACTTCGCGTTTCCGATTCCGTTCTTCGTGATCTGCGAGCTGCTCGGGCTTCCGGTGGAGGACCGTGAACCGTTCCGGCAGCTCGGGCACGCGCGGTTCGACGTCACCGGCGGCGGCCCCGGCACCTTCGGTGCGATGTCGGAGTCGCAGCAGTTTCTGCTGGAGGCAGTGCGAATGCAGCGCCGCGCCCCTGGCGACGGCCTCATCGGTGAGATCATCCGCCGACACGGTGCGGAGATCGACGACGGGGAGCTCGCCGGACTGGCCGACGGCGTTTTCACCGGCGGATACGAGACCTCGGCCAGCATGCTCGCCCTCGGTACGCTGGCCCTGTTGCGCGATCGGAACGCCTTCGCGTTGGCGGGCGAGGACGCGGCGGTGGATGGCGTCGTCAACGAGCTGCTGCGCTACCTCAGCGTCGTGCAGATCTCCTTCCCGCGTTTTGCTCGCCACGATCTGACGCTGTTCGGCAACCGCGTGCAGGCAGGAGACGTCGTCGTGTGCTCGCTGAGCGGCGCGAACCGCGACGAGGACTTCGCCGCGCTCCCGGATCGGCTCGATCCTCGCCGGACCGGGCGGGCGCACCTGGCGTTCGGGCAGGGGTTCCACCGGTGCATCGGCTCCGAGCTCGCCCGGATGGAGCTGCGGGTTGCTTTTCGCGCCCTGGCGCGACGCTTCCCGGAGATGGCACTGGCGGTCGAGCCTGGGGATCTGAAATTTCGCGACCTGTCCATCGTCTACGGGGTGCATTCCCTGCCCGTCCGGCTGAACCGAGCGGCACCGTGAGAATCGTGCACGTCGCCGACTCCTTCGCTCCCGACATCGGCGGCATCGAGAGTCAGGTCCAGGCGCTCGCGCAGCGCCAGCAGGGCGAGGGCCACGACGTCAGCGTGATCACCGCGGTCCACGACCATGCCGAGCTGGACCTGGTGGTGGCTCGGGCGCGGGCCGGGCGGTGGTGGACGGTGGCGTTCCCGTGGGTCAATCACCGGATGGTCGCCGACGTACTCGACGATGGGCCGATCGACGTCATCCATGCGCACTTCACGGTCATTTCGCCGATGGCGATCTACGTCGTCCGCGCCGCGAGCCGGCGTGGCATCCCGGTAGCGGTCACCGTCCACTCGTTGTGGTGGAAGGTCGCCGTGGCCACCAGGATCTCCACGCTGCCCTTCGGCTGGGGGAGGATGCGCGCAGCCTGGTCGGCGGTCAGCACGGTGGCCGCGGGGCATGTGAGCCGCACGCTGCCGCGCGTGGGCGAGGTTTCCACGGTGCCCAACCTGGTCGACATCCCGTGGTGGAAGCCGACCGCGCCCATCCGCGACACCGGCTCGACGGAGTTCCGGCTGATCCTCGTCGGACGGCTGAAAAAGCGTAAGCACGTCAACGAGTTCATCGACATCCTGGCCCGCGCCCGCCGCCGGCTACCGCCGACGACGAAGGTCCGGGTCGCCGTCGTGGGTAAGGGTCCCCGCCACAAAGACCTGCAACGCCAGATCGACGACCTGGGCCTGGCCGATTGGGTCACACTGCTCGGCCACCACCAACCGGCCGAGATCCGCACGATGATGCACGAGTCGGACCTGTTCGTCGCGTCCTCGCGCCAGGAGGCTTTCGGCATCGCGGCCCTCGAGGCCCGCGCGGCCGGATTGCCGGTACTCGGTTATCTGGGCAACGGCCTGTCGGACTTCATCGCCGACGGCGTGGATGGCGTGTTGGCCGCGGACGCAGCCGAGATGACCGACGCGCTGGTGACGCTGCTGGCCGAGCCAGGCGAGCTGGACCGCCTGCGCCGCACCACGACGACCTCGCCACCGTCGGTCACTCCCAGCGAGGCGATGGCCGCCGTGTACCGGCTGTATGGGCGTGCCCGCGCGATGCACGGACTCGTCGACGAAGAGCCGCCCGCGGGCGCCGACATGCCCCCTCAGGTGTCGATCTGAAAGGTACAGATCGACCCGCCGCGGCCGCGGATCGCGGGATCAGTTCGCACCCTCGTCAGACGTTGACGCCGAAATCCTTGGCGATGCCCGTCAGCCCGCTGGCGTAGCCCTGCCCCACTGCGCGGAACTTCCAATCCCCACCGTTGCGGTACAGCTCCCCGAAGACCATGGCGGTCTCGGTGGAGGCGTCCTCGGTGAGGTCGTAGCGGGCGAGCTCGCTGTTGTCGGCCTGATTGACCACCCGGATGAACGCATTGCGAACCTGACCGAAGCTCTGCGAGCGCCCTTCGCCGTCGTAGATCGACACGGGAAAGACGATCTTGTCGATCTCCGCGGGAGCAGAACCCAGGTTGACCTTGATCGCCTCGTCGTCGCCCTCGCCCTCGCCGGTGAGGTTGTCGCCGGTGTGCTCGATGGCCCCCTCCGGCGATTTCAAGTTGTTGAAGAATACGAAGTGCTTGTCCGACAAAACATTGCCATCGGCACCGCAGGCGATCGCGGAGGCGTCCAGGTCGAAGTCGGTACCGGTCGTCGTTCGCACATCCCATCCGAGACCCACGGTGACCGCGGAAAGCCCCGCGGACCCGGCCTCCTTGGTCAGCGAGACGTTGCCACCCTTGCTGAGACTGACTCCCACGAGAAACTCCCTACGTCGTTGATGGTCCTGGCTATTGATGATGCTCGCTTCAGTGTGCCCGCACACCTCGAGCCGCTACAACATTCCCATCTCGGCCATCACCCAACGCATCGGGTCGAGACACCGGAACGGGGCGATACCCCGCGCGTTGAGACTCTTGCCGTTGGGCGACTCCCCCAGCGCGGAGGCCACGAAGAACCGATGCGGCAGGAACTGTCCGCTGCTGGGCCGCTCGACGGCGGTGACGATCGGGCCTGCGTGCAGCTTCTGCAGCAGGCTGCGCACCTCGTGGTGCAGCAGCTCACCGTCGACCTCGTCGTAGGGACCGCGGTCGCCGCCACCCTCCCGCAGGAACGCAGCACCCGGATTGGACATGATCCGGCTCCACTCGGTACCACTGACCGCGCGCAGAGCCTGCACGGCATCGAACTTGGACAGGATCATCGCCACCCTGGGCGTGGCCTGGCCGATGATGCGCATGACGTTGCCGAGCACCACCTTGGGGTCGCCACCCAAATTGAGCTGGCTGGGCACCAGCTCCTGCAGCTGGTCTTGGATCTCCTGCACCCGCAGGGGGTCGAACATGAAGAACACCCCGTCGGCGTGGGCGAAGAAATTCAGGTGCCGCGCGGTACCGGACTGCGTTTCCAGGTCCTCCCCCGCGACGTCGCGCAACACCAGGAACCGGGCGACACCGTCACGGGCCCCGAGACGGAAGATGAGTGGCTCGCGCTGATAGGAGTCGGCGGTGTCCACCCGTGGAGTCGGCGCCATGATGCCCCGCTGCTCGTACAGCGGCCGCTCGTAGACGTCGCCGTAGGTGTCCCGGGTCTGACTGGTGGCCGGCTCGAAGGTGGTCCCCAGACGCTCGGCCAGCTGTTCCAGCTGCTTGACGAGCACCGCGATGTACAGGCTCTTGCCGGTGGCTCTGGCGCCCGCCATCGCCACGCACGTGGTCTGCGCAGTGCGCCAACCGGGCAACAGCGTGGTGTGGCAGTCCGGGCAGACCTCTTGGGCGAATTCCTTGCACCCCGGGCACACCGCCGAGCTGGGGGCCACCCACCCCGATGGCGCTCCTGGCGGACGCAGCAGGTCGTAAACGGGACCGGACTCCACGGCGGAGCCCTGAAACGCCGAGGCCGCCGGGTCTGGGCGCTTCTTGCACTGACCGGAGGTACAGGTCCAGGAAAAGCGGTCGAAGGGCAGGACGTGGAAGCACTGGGGGCAGCGGCTCACCGCAGGACAACCGTCAGGGCTCCGTCGGCCAGTAACCCGGCCACCACCGCATCGATGGCACCGGGACTGCGCAGGAGGTGCTCGTCAGCCCGAGCCCCCGGTGGTGGCGGCGGGATCCGGGTGGCCGGGACCGACGAGGAGACCTGCTGCACCTCCCACGCGCCGACGGAGATCAGGCTGACCAGGTGATAGGTGTTGGCCGCCCCATCACTGGCACCCTCCAGCGCCGCGAGGTCCGCGGGGACACCATCGGTGACGAGGTAGGTCAGCGTGGCCTCCTGGGCAACCGGCGTTGCGGTGCGGGCGGTGACGGCACGGAAGCCGGTCACCGGCCCGGACGCCTGCAAGGCGCGCACGGTCGCGCCCCCGAGCTCAGCGGCCGCCACTGCGGGCAACCACTGCACCGGCTCGGCGAGCAGACAGACCCGGATCTCCTTGCCCCCGGCGATCACCTCAGCGACCCCGGTGAGCAGCTCCAGCGCCGCCTGCACGGTGCCGTCGCCGATCACCGCGGTCATCGACGCGGAGGTGTCCACGGCGAGCACGATGGTGAACGCACGGTCATCGCGCAGCTTGTCGGCCCCGAGAATGCGCCGGGCGCTCACTCTCGCCTGCGTTCCCAACTCACCCAAGCGCTCGTCCGCCAGCGGTTTCAGCGAGGTGACCACCAGCCGGTCGCCAGCGGGTTCCACCGAGGCGAGGTCCCAGTAGGTGAGGCCGGAGACATCCACCGCGGTGAGCACGGCGCGCTCGGCGTCCGGATCGTTGCGGCTGTCCACGCCGAGCGTCACGTGCACGATCGTCGGCGTCGAGAAGGCCTGGCTGCCTGCCCCGGGTACCACTCGGACCACCGTGCGCGCCTCGACGTGCGGCAGCACCATGAGCGAGCGCTGCGGAATCACCGCCGAAGGATCAGGTCGGTCCTCGCGCAGAGCTTGCAGCTGGACGCCGGTGGGATCGCCCTCCACATTGACCATCACGGTGATGGGGCGGCGCGGCAGCGTGGCTTTGCCGGTTCCGTCGAGCATGTAGGTGGGCATCAGCGCTGCGCTCCTCGGACTGTGCTGCACACGGTTATGAATCTTACTGCGCTCAGCCTCGTCGGAAACGGCCACCGAACACCCCTCCGGCCGACACCCCGATGCTGATCCACCACTGCTTCGCGAACTTCTCGAACGGAGCCATCCGTCGGTTGAACTCCGCGTCGGACACCGCCTCCGGGATGGAGTCGGAGTGCATGTCCAGCACCGTCTCGGCCAGCTCGCCGGGGTTGCCGAGCTGACCGGAACCCGCCCGAAACCGCAGTATCGCCTCCAGCATGGGTACCGTTGCCTCGGCCGGCGCCGCGGGGTTGGCCGAACCAAGTGCTGGGCCAACAACACGGACCGCGCCCAGGATACGTACCCGCTTGGACACCTGGAGGTCGACGGGAGCCTGCGGAGCGCTGGAGATGGCCGCAAACACCATTCGCGCGTCAGTGAGCAGACCGCTGTCGACCGCGGCGGTGACAATGCCCAGCGCATGCTCGGATGCACCAGGAGAATGCAGGACGCGGTCGAGCAGCTCATCGATGCCACGCGGAGTGTCCCCGTCGGGATGCAGCGCCACATCGATCACATAGGCCGCGAGAACCGTGGGGTACAGGTCCGCCGCGAGCAGCTTCGCCGGCAGATACCGGGTCGCGTCGGCGAGGCAGCCGAGGATGCGCGTCACGGTATCGCCAACCACGTGCGAGCGCTCGCGCCACCACTCGGAGATGGCGAGCCTGCGCAGCCGCATCACGGCGTCCGCCGCGTAGTCGCCCTGCTCCGACCACGAGATCTGTGGCAGCGACCGCCCATTTGGGGACAGCAGTAACCCGATCAGGGCGTCCAGCTCCGCGTCGTAGGGCGCCGCGGCCAGCGTGGCGGCGAGGAAGCGGCCAGGCACCCGGCTACCGAAGCGGGCCAGCAGAGCGTGCAGGTCGCGTACCGCCCACGGACCACCGACGAACAGCGGTGCCGGATCGCCAAGTGGGGTGGGATCCCGTTCCACCGCGTACAGCAGCGCCCACAGCGCGACGTGCCGCAGCGCGAGGGCGGTTGAATGGTAGGGATCACCGAACAGAGACACCTGCACGGCCAGCTCGCTGACCAGCGGGTCCACCTGCTCCGGGTTGCCGAGCAGCGCCTGGATCGAGGGGATGGCACTCGCCTCGGGGAACATCCAGTACAGCACCGTGCTCGGCACCCGCTGGCCGAGTGGACGCTGCGACACCTCTGGGGTGCGGGCGAGCAGCGGACGCAGAAAACCCGACTGCAGCGTCTCCGACACCGAGTCGAGCGCGTTGATCAGCTCCATCGCAGACGCCGGATCGCGAAGCCGGGCGATGACCATTCGGTCCAGCGCCTCGTTGAGCAGCGCGACCGTTGGCGAGTCCTGCGCCGGCTGCACCAGGTGCATCTGCACCACGAAGTCGATGACCCGTACTGCGTGCACGATCGAGGGCAGCGAGTCGGCGGCGGCCACCACCGTGGCCACCAGCTGCTCGGCCGCGACCACCAGCTCCGGCCCCGGCGCTGCCGTCGGGCGCAGGCCGGCTGGGAAGGGGATGCCGTCCGGTCGGCGCTGCCAGTACGGGTCGTGCAGCACCCGCTCCGCGTACACGTGCAGCGCCAGCTCCTGGGCCATCGCCCGACCGCCGCCGTTCAAGGCCCGCACCGCCTCCCACGCCGCGGCGGTGGAGGTGCCCACCGACCGGCGCAAGAGCGTGCCTGCGGTGACGAACAGTGCCGGGTGCGCACTGAGGCCCGCGGGTGCGCATTCGGTCAGCACCTGCGCGGCTTCGTTGACGGCGTCGCCGAGCACCTCGAGCAACATGCCGACAGCCAGAGCCAAGGGTAGGGCGGGGCGCAGTCCGCGGTCACCGAGCTGCGCGGCCACCGTGTCCTGGGCGTCCAGTGCGCGTTCCGCACGCGCACGGTCGGCCACGACGACCTGGGCAATCACCGACCACGGGGTCACGGTGATGCCGACGCCCGCCTGCGTCCGGTGCGGTTCTCCGCCCAGATCGCCCAGCGCCAACGCCTGCTCCGGGTCGATCATCAGCACCGTGTCCGCGTCGATCTCGGACCGGTCCTCGCGCGGAACCGCGGCCAGCGCGACACCTCGACGCCACAACCCCGCCAGGCCGGCGGCCCGCTCGTAGGTCGACCACCCGAACGTCCGCGCCGTACCCGCAGACATCAGCTCACTCACTGCGCCGATCCACCTGGCCCCCTCGTCGGCGGAGTCGACCATGAGCACCACCGGTGGTCCGTCGCGCAGCGCAGCTTCCACCGCATCGAGCAGTCCAGACAGGACCCCGATGCGCCAGTGCTGCGGATCGAGCAGGAAGTCCAGTACCGCTGCCCGGTCGAGGACCACACCCGCGCGCGGCAGCTCACCACCACGCAACGTCGCGGTGAGCACCTCCTGCGATCCGTAGGGCGCCAACCAGTCCGGTGAGCGCCAGAGCTCGATGGGCCGCAGGCCGGGCCGGGCCGGGGTTACGTCGCGATCCAGTACCACGTGCGCGAACACGTTGCCCGGTCTGCCCGAGCCGTCCAGTCCCGCAGGCGCGGTGTGCCAGTAGGCGGCGGTGCCGTCGGTGTGGGGAACATACAGCAGCCGTCGCGGAAGCCCGGCGATCTCCTCCGGCGTGGGAAACTGCGGAAGCGCCACCGCGGAGTCGAACTGCGTGGCCACCCGGGACCGCAGAAACTCCTGCTCCTCCTCGGTGAGCCCGCCGGAGGTCTGCTTGACCTGCCAGCCGCCGCCGGCACCCTGTCCACGGTCGAAGGACGAGTAGGTGAGCTGCCCGAACCGGCCGCGCGGCCCGTTCACAGTGGCTGGCCCAGCAGCAGCGTCGGCAGGGCTGGGTCGAGCAGAGCCACGGTGGACAACCGCTCCGGGGGAAGGTCGACGAACAGGCGGAGGAAGCCGCCGCGGCCCTGCACGTCCGCCTCCCACAGCGCATCGCCCCCACCGGCGGACAGCCCCTGAGGCCGGATCTGTCGACTTGCGGACAGCGACGGGTCTCCCATCCGTACCGTCTCCAGCACCTCGCCGTCCTGCATGTCCAGCGGCAGCCGGTCCGGGTTGTGCACCAGCACAAACGGCGGTGAGCTCGGCAGGTCGAGCTCGCACACGATGCGCACCGCGACGCTGACCTGTGCGCCGGCCTCGTCCCGCTTGGCGTACACCTGATAACTGAGCCGCAGGAGGCCGTGGTACTCCACCGAGCTGGCGGTCCCCAGCACCTTCTCCCCCGCGGCAAACGCCATCGGAACCAGGTGCACCGAGCAGCCCCGGTGCGGCAGCGGATGCGGAAAGCGCATGCCGCCGAGGCGCTGGTACTGCGACTGCGAGATCTCCTGCGCCTGACCGGTGGTTGCCGTCTCGGCCGGCTGACCCCGCGGGCCGATGTACACCAGCACCGAGGCGGCACCGGGAGGCCACGCGAAGGTGAGTACCTGCTTGTCCACCCGTTCCACGATGCGCACTTGAGTGGCGCGACCGGTGCGTGTCTTGGCGATGGTGCGACCCACGAAGCTCACCCCGTCCAGCACCGTGACCGGGGTGAAGTAGGTCCTGTTCCACTCGCGCGGCCACGGCACGTCCCGCATGCTCGACGTGCCGTCAGCACCGGGGCTGATGGGGTGGGACAACCGGTCGGACTCAGGCAGGGCCGCCTGGGCCAATGCCTGCTCGGGCAGCGGTTTCTCGCCGACCCCGGCACTGGGGCCACGCTGGGTGCGGTAGATCACCACCCGCCCGGCGGGCGGGTCGGACCACACCAGGTCGAACTGGGGCCACTGCTCGTCGTCGTGCAGGGTGACCGAGAGGTCGGTGACCGGGGTGAGCACCGCGGACACCAGCACCTGCTGCGCCAGCGGCGAGGACAACATGGTCACCCCGTCCACGCTGGCCTCGGCAAACACCTGGTACAGGTAGCGTTTGCCGCGCTCGGCAAGAGTGTCGACGAAGCCGCCGAGGTTCGGCTCGCCGGCCAGGATCCGGTACCGCGGATCTCCGAGGCCCTGGGCGGCGCGCTCGATCGGAATGCGGTACACCTGCACGCGCGCGGTGCCTGGCCACACGACCCACTGCCCGATCACGCGGCCCTCGTCCTCGCGGATGTCCAGGTGCTGCACGGGGCTCACGATGGCCGCCTGGGCGTGCAGCCGTGGTTGGGCGTGCAGTGCGTCGGCCTCCGTGGCTCCGGTGTTGGACCATACCTGCGCGTAGCGCACCGCAGCGGTGAACGGACGGTCGTCGACCGCTTTGCACTCGGCGGTGACGGCCACGATATCGGCCTTGTCCGGGGCGTAGGGCGGGAACTCGTCGCTGGCGACCACCCGGTAGAGCACCGACTGCGGGCCTGCGGTGGATTTTGTGGGTACCCAGCTCACGCTGATCGCCCCCTTGGACGACACCGCCGCCCGCAGGCGCTCGGGTTGACCCGTCGGTTCGCTGAAGTCGAACTCCGCGAAGTCGTCCGCGCTCGGGACCGCGGGAGCAGTCCGGCCGGCCGGCTCCCGAGGCGCACTCACTGCAGGCTCCGCGACGGGCTTTGCCGGCGTCGCCACCGCCACCTCGGGGACCGCGTGTCCGCCCGCCCGGGCCGAGCCCACGCTGCCTGCTGCCGCTGGGTCTCGGTCGCTCAGCACGGCGGCCATGTCGGGCGCGAAGGCGGTGAGCGAGGCGGGGAGCACTTCGGCGATCTGCTCGGCGGTGCGGCGGCCCGAGCGGAGAACCTGGAGCAGGTGCGCCTCCTTCAGACCGGTGATGCCCGGCGCATCTCGCTCGATGGCCCGCGTCCACCAGGTCTTGAGCGCGATCAGCACTGCATCACCCTCGTCGGGCTTCGCGGTGTCTGGTGGCGCGACTACGGGTTGCGGAGCGGCGGCAGTCCCAGGCTCGGCCGGGGCAGCGGGTGCCGGTGTGTTCGACTCGGACGGGCCCAGCAGTTCGGTGGGTAGCTGACTAATTGGTTCGGCCACCCCCAGTCGCAGTTGATCGAGCAGCCAGTTGATGGTGTCGGTCCACGGGGTGACGACGGTGAGGTCGAGGTCGGCGGGCCACGGCCCATTGGCGTCGGCGATCTTGCGCAGGTTCTCCTCGCCGGGCACTGTGTAACCGGCGTTGCCGGCGAGCTCGCTCCAGCGGCGCAGCACCTCGAACCGTTTGACCTTCTTGTCCACGGCCACCGACGTCCCTTCTGGCAAAACGGCGCGAGATGTAGAGCTGCGCGTGCGGCACGCGAGCGCTAGAAGACGAGCGTCCCGGATCCCGGCGGAGGCTCGGGGGGTAGCACCGGTTCTTGCGCCTGCACAGCGGTGGGCGAATTGTCCGCCCCCACCGCTTGCGCCGTTTCGGTGAGACCGAGGTCGTAGCTCGGCAGCCCTTCGGTGAGCTGCGTCAGCACGGCCACGGTGCTCAGCCCACGGCGCGACTGGTTACCTGCCGAACGGTCCACCCGCGACCGGCCTGCGGTCCTGGCCTGCGGGGTGAACAGTGCGTCGTCGAAGCGCTGCTGGTGCTCGGGTTGCGCAGGTTGATCGACCCCGGACATGAAGGTGGGTAGATCCATCACCTCGTGCGTCTGCGTGCCGGTCGAGCGCACCGCCGACAGCAGCTGGGTGGCCAAGCCGGCGCGCGGTCCCTGCAGGGCGCGGTGGGCCATCGCCCACAGCTCCCCGCCGATCTCGACGCCGGTGCCCTCGGTGACCAGCAGGTCGGCCCACGCCTGCAGAGGGGAGAACCGGGGCCCTGCTCCCGGCATCGACAGGAGGGCAGACGGGTTGTCGCGTAGCTCCTGCCCGTGCTGTCCCAAGCGCATTCCGGCGGCTCCGATGGCACTGTCCCACGGCCTGGTCAGCCAACCCACGGTGAACATGTCCTGGCGCAAGGTGCCTGCCGCGTCGGCGACCAGCTGCTCCCGCGGTTCGGCCACCCCGAGCTGGGTGCCACGCGGCAACCCTCCGGCGATCCGCACGGAACCCGGCAGCGGCGGGGGGGCGGCGCCAAGCGGCGAGTCCAGCACCGCACCGAGCGCTTGACTCCACGACAGGTACTGCCCGTAGGCGTCGCCGAGGCGGCACAGGTCCTTCAACGCTTGGCGCAGGTTGGTCTTGGCGGCCTCGGCGGCCGCCATCGCGTCGCGTCGTCGGTTGAGCTCGGCGAAAAGCTCCCGCTGACCCTGGATAAAGGTGATCAGGGTGGCGACAATCCACAGCAGCGTCGCAATGCCGATGGTCCACAGGTAGAACTTCAACGACAAGCCGCTGATCGCAGTCCACGTGGTGTTGAAGAACAGCACGCTCGCCGCGGCAACGGTCAAAACATAGACGCCGAAGAAGACCTTGATCAGGGTGGCCAGCAGCCGTTGCCGGGCGGCGGCCTCCGAGCTGGGTTGGACCGGCGTGGCCGCCGCCCGCAGCTCCTGCAGCAGTGACTCGACTTCCTGCCGGGTGCCGTAGAGGTAGCTACCGATAACGGTGCCGACCTGGACGGCGTAGCTGCGCTGGTGGCGCGACTTCCACTCGGCCAGCGCCTGCCCAGCCCGGCCCGCGTCCAGGGCGAGCGCCGGGTCACGCTGGCTGTGCTGCAGGCGCTGTTCCAACGCGTAGATGCCCAGCACGTCCGTGGCCTGCACGCTCGGGACACCCACGGCTGCGGCGAGGTGGCCGGGCAGCTCGGCGAATCGCTCGGTGCTCGGGGGTACGCAGTCCGCGCCGGAGCGCAGCACCCCGCGGTCGGGGCCGATCTGCACGGCGGGCATGTTGGGGCTGCGGGCGCCACCGTCGCAGAGGGTGAGGGCACCGGCAGCGTAGTCGCGCCACACCGCCGAAAGGTCGGCTCGGCTCTGATGGGTTCGTGCCTCTCCTGGGTCCAGCAGCAGGTCGCTGATCTGTTCCGACGCTGCGCTGAGCTGGCGCCAGTCCACCGGGGTGCCCTGCTCGGTGACCCCGCTGGTGACGACGCTGTACGCCGATGGCGCGGAACCAAAGACCAGGCCCTGCACTGCGGAGGCGACCGAGGAGCTGACCTTGCCCACGGCCGCCGAGTACCACTGCGCGGGAGCATTCTTGATGGCCGCACCGATGAAGCCGACCAGCATGCGCAGCGCCATCCCGATGGTCAACGGGGTGGGTGGGGCCGACTCGGCACGTACCCGTGGGCCCTTCAACACCGCGGAGTGGGTGGCCCACAGCGCGTTGGACATGCTTCGGCCGGCCAGAGCCACATCGTCGATGTAGATCACGCTCGCACCCTGCAGGCGGGGCAGCGGAAGACCGTGTTCGGTGCTCAGGAAGCGGGTGCGCAACTCGTGCTCGACCGAGGCCGCGTCCAGTCGACGGTAGAACGAGCGGGCGACGCGCACGGTGTCGCCGGGCAGCACCGGCTCGTCGTCCAGCGGCGCGTGGTCCACCGCGGCCCACAGCCCGGCCAGGCTAGCGACCACGGGGGCCACATGACGGCCGATGTCCACCGGATCGGCCGAGGGCGGCAGCAGGGTGTGCCCGAAGCCTGGGCCCTGGGCGTCCTCGGGTGCCACCACGATGTTGTGCCAGCCGTCGCGGGCCGCAACTCCGGTACCGCACCACTGTGGGGCCGGGTGAAGGCGCACCGAATCCGGGTGAGCCCGCTGGCCCCCGAAGACGATGCGACGAGCTCGGCCACCTGCTGCTCGGCGGCACTGGACACGCTGCTCGCGTCGCCGAGCAGCGGCACCAGCACACAGACCCGTAGCCGCTGGAACCGGTTGTTGGACAGTACCGTCTGCACCGTGGTGCCCATCTGACGGCCACCACGCACCTCCAACGCCCCCAGCTCCGAGCGGCCAGTGCCCAGCCCCTCGATCGCGGCAGCATCGACCCACAGGAAGGGCTGCAGCAGCCCGGCCGCGGAAAGGTCTTGCAGCACATCGAGGACCCCACTGGCCGGTCCTCGTGGAGCAACAAACACGGTGAGCGCGCTCACTTGTCGACCCCCACGTCGCTTCGCTCGCTCACTTGTCAACCCCCACGTCGCTTCGCTCGCTCATCTAAAACGTTCCCCCTTCGGGCATCGCTACTCGCGCGCGTGGGTCCTCCGCAGCACCGGCGGCCTGGTCCTGCACCGACGGGGTCCTCGGTTGCTTGGCCGCCACCCGACCCTGCTCCACCAACGCGATCAGCGCGCCGGTGGCCCAATAGATGTCCCCGGCCAGGTCGCGGAAGATCGGCGTCTGAGAGGCCTTGGCGCGGGTGTCGACCACGGAGAACGCGCCCCCACCCGGTGCGCCGTCCTGCCCTGCGGCCATGAAGTGGGTGCCCGCGAGATCACGGATGGTCTGCAACCACGTGGTGGACAGCTCCGCGCGCACATCGACGTCGACCGCCTGTGCCACACCAGGGACACGGGACGGGCCGCCGCTTGCCGTGGCGCCCCCGACCAGCCAGGAAGCAAGGGTCTGCTTGGCGGAGAGCTCCATGATGCCACCGCCCGGGTCCTGGGAGCTGGCGTCGTAGAGCCGGCGCAGCGCGTGGTAGGGCCGCAAGGACGACATCACCGGCGCCTCGTGCGAGCGGGCGATGGCCAGCAGGCAGGACTCGAGCACCGCGGGCAGCCAGTCGTAGGTCGCCGAGAACTTCGACGGAGGGGTCAGCAGCGGGTTGGGGAAGCTCAGCCAGCTGGCGGAGTCGCCGTCCCAGATCTGCACCGGCGCAGTGAAGGGCGAGTCGGGGATCTTGATCTGACCGACCATCTGGCCGAGGAACCACCCCGCGACCATCGCGCGCCGTTCCACTTCGGCCATCGGCAGTGAGGCGTCCAGCGGACGGGAGCGCCGCATCTTCCAGAACGCGCTGCGCCCGGCTGAGGAGGTCTGACCCCACTGCTCGGCCACCGGGCGCAGCACCGCGTCGAACACCAGCGGTGAGTAGTTGGGGTAGGAGCCGAAGATGTCCACCCGGGTGACACCGTCGTTGTCGCTGAGGGAGTTCCGCAGGTTGTCCAGGCTGGCGCCGTCGATCTTGGGGTTGGCGGTGACACTGCGCTGCAGCTCGTCCACCAGGCCCAGGCCCAGGAAGGGCACGACGGAGAACTTGTACCGGTACTCGACGTCGCGCCGGTGCACCTCCTGCAGCGCCTGGTTGTTCACGCTGGTCAACGGCCGGGCCAGGTTCAGCGCCTCGGTGAACTTGCTGGCCACCGCGCGCTGCCGCTGGGCCAGCTCGGACTCCGCAGCCCCGACTCCGCGTACGAAGTCGCGTAAGGATAGGCTGCAGAACACGTCGAAGGACTCATTGGGCCTGCCCACGAACGAACGACCCCGGGCCAGCAGCTCCACCGGGCGCACGTGCACGTCGAACCGGGCCCGCGAGGGCACGATGGGCTCCCCGTTGGTGGGGTCGACGGTGAACACCTTCGAGCGCCACTCCGTCGGCTGGGTGATCAGACCACCAGGCGGGCGCTCCCCGCCGGTGGTGGCCCAGAGCCCGGAGATGATTTGCCCGACCGCCCGTTGCCGAGCCTCGTGCAGGCCCAGCGCAGCGCCGTCGCCGGCCACCGACCGCCGCAGGTCCGCGTCGTACTGCTGCTGGAAGTGCATCGAGCTGGTCAGCAGCACCTCGTTGTCGGCCTCGTCGAAGCGGGCCTGCACGCGCTGGTCGGCGTCGGTGGGCCACGCGGCGCACTGGTCGGTGGCCAGGCGCGCGAGCCCCAGGTCGGTCACCGGCGCCGTGCTGGCCTGCTCGAGCAGCCGCTGCGCCTCGCTGACGGCGTCGCCCATCGGGGACAGCACATCCACGGTGAAGGTGGCCAGCACCGCCTCGACCAAGCGCGCGGAGTTGGCGTACACCTGCGTGCGAACCTGGCCGCGGTAACCGCCGACCAGCCACTCCAGGATCTGTTGGCCGTTGCTGATCACCCCACCGAGCGAGGCCAACGCCGGCTCGATCTCCGGGGGAAGCGCACTGACGTCGGCCGGGGCGTGCTGGGCCAGCCGGCCGACACCGGGGATGACCACGTCGCGCAGGTGCTGGGCGAGGCGCTCCACCAGCGCGACGGCGTAGGGCAGCCCCAGCCGGGCCACGGCGTCGGCGACCACCTCGGTGGTGCGCGCAAGCATCCCGCGTTGCCAGCCGAAGGCCCAGTAGTAGGCGGCCTGGTCGCACGCCATCATCATCGCGGCTCTGCGGGTGCTGATGCGCTGGCGCAGGGTCGGTACCCACTGCGCGGCCTGCATGCCCTCGGGCATCGGCAGGTACGGCACCAGCTCGGTGTCGGTGATGCCGCGGGCGATGTTCTCCACGTCGTTGCGCGGAAACGCGCCCTGGGTCATCCACGCACCGAGCTCGGCGTCGATCAGCTGCGGGGGACTGCCGCCCAGCGGCAGGTTCAGCCGGGCGCACACGTTGCCCCACTGGCTGTCCAGCAGTGCCTTGATCTGCTCGTTGGCCGAGGCCTGGTTGCCCGGTTGCAGGTGCCCGCGCAGCAGGCGCTCCACGCTGCTGCTGCCCAGGCGCTGCGCCGCGTACTCCGCGTAGCGGTCGCGACCCATGTTCAAGCTCGCGAAGCCGTAGGAACCCCACGGCAGCGGGTCCCACTCGCTGCCCCAGCCGAGCATGTCCCGGTCCCCGCTGGGCGACGCGGTGTTGCCGAGGTCGAAGGAGACGAACTGGTCGGTCGCCGTGCCACTCATGACCAACCCCGCCAGCCCGCGCCCCAGCCCGCGGTAGACCGCCTTGGGGGTGCCGTCACCGAACAGGGTGCGCTCCGCGCCGACGTAGCGGCCCACCGGGAAGACCCGAGCGAAGGGGATGGGTTCGCCTTCCCCGTTCTGCTGGCCCAGCGCGCTGAGGGTGTGCACGTCGTGGCGCCGCGCGGCGCCAGTCTGGCTGGCCACGATCTCACCGAGCATGGCCAGCGCGTTGGCCCGCACCCCGGAGCGCGCGGCTTCCGGCAGCGAGTCGAAGATGTCTGCCGTCACCATGAACACACCCATGAGCTTGGGGTTGAGCGTGGGCACGAGGGTGAGCAGGCGGCAGACGTCCAGCGCCATGGAGGCACCCGCGCCGCCTGCCATCGAGGACACCACCAACACGATGGGGTCGGACTCCGCGTCGAAACCGCCGATCCCCGGCACGTCCAGTTGGGCCATCTCGGTCGTGGTCTCGACCCGGAACAGCTCCTCCCACGCACGCTTGAGCGCCTGGCTGATCTCCCCGGCGCGGCTGAGCGTGATCATCCGCCCGACGGCGCGGTACTGCCCGGCACCGTCGGAGATGGGAGTGGTGACCTCCGCGGGCGCGCGCGGTGCCCAGGTGCCGATGGAGTCGAGCGCGGTGGACTGCTGGAACCGCTGGCTCACGGCGTTGTCCAGCACGCTGTAGCTGCCGCCTGCCGGGCCCCCACCGAAGTAGGTGCCGCCCTGCTGACGGACGTTACCCAGGCCGTCGGGCCCCGCCTCGGGTCCGCTGGGCACGTCGATGTGCAGGAACTGCCAGCCCTTGGGCAGGGACTGCACTCCGTAGGCGGCCAGGTCGGAGCGCAGCTGGTCCATCAGGTACGACAGCGTCGCGCCACCGGAACCGCCGCACCCGACTACCAGGAATCGCCTCATTGCGTGCCTCCTTGCTGTTGACGCTCACGAGCTGGACCGGCAGTACCGCGAGCGCCGTCAGAATCCGCCCGGCTGCCGCGGATCGCGGTACCCGAACCCCGGTTGCGGACCTGGGCCCTGCGGCGGCGGGTACTGCTGGGGTGGGGGGGCCTGCTGCTGGTACTGCCCGCCACCCGCGGGCGGGAACTGCGGGCCGCCCCCGGCAAAGTCGAAGGGCGACGGACCGGCAGGGCCTGCGCCACCACCGAACGGCGACGCCGGACCGGGCGCTCCCGCGCCTGCGGGCGGTACCAGGCCGGCGGATGCAGCATCTGCCCGTAACCGGGACAGCAGCCCAGGCAGGCGGCGGTTCACGTCATCGACGATGTCCTGCCGCTTCTCGGCCGAGGCCTCGCCACCCACCAGGAGCAATAGCACGGCCGCATCCTCGGCTCCCGTGGGGTCGTGCAGCACCGCCCAGTGGTTGTGCACCGCCAGCGGCAGCCGGGCCACGACGTCCTTGCCATAGGAGGCGGGCACCTCCGACGACGCGCCGAGATAACCGGGCAGCTCGACGGTGACGAAGCCGCTGCCGAAGGGTGAACGGCCGCTCCGGGTGCGCAGCTCGACGCCGGCCGCCGCGATGCGTCGTGCGCCGCCGGGCGGAATGGGTACCAGGTCGACGAGGTCGGTATCACGCAGCTCGAACGGCGCGCCGTCACGCAACACCTGGCTGGAATCCACGGTCACGGCGATCTGCTGCGCGGACAACGAACGGGCCGGAACCTTCGCCGCGAACTTCTTGGCGCCGTACAACAGCGCCAGCGGAATGCCCGGCCCCAGGATCAGCGCCGCGAGCAGGGCGAGCACGAAGTTGGTGCTGTTCAGCGGCTTGGTCAGCTCGGCGGTGAACGCGACGTCGACGGTGGTGGCCCGTCCCGGCTCGTCCTTGGGTGCGATGCTCACCTTGACGGTGCCGTTGACGGTGCCGTTGCCCGCCGTCGTGGTGACCAGCTCCAGCGGCAGCGACCCCTGCGCTCCGTCGTCGACCTTGACGCAGGAGCCACTGGAGCTGGCCTGCGGGGCGCTCAGCGTCGGGTCCCCGACACCGTCGGGCTTGGCCTTGATGTCCACGCCGCCGCCGTCCACCCACACGCAGCCGGGACCGGTGACGGGCAACGTCGCCTTCAGCGTTCCTGCTCCGTCACCCTTGCCGAAGTCCACGCGGGAGGGCACGCGCGGGAATCCGACCGGGGCGGCGACGTCAAGGGGGACGTCGACCACCTGCGGCATCAGCTCGGTGCCCGGTTCGGTGACGCCGTTGGCTACCGCGGCGGCCGTGGTCACTTTGAGCGTCAACCGTAGCGTGGCGCGCCCGGGCGGCACCGTGGTGAGGTCCAGCTGCACCGGGGTACCCATCTTGGTCTTGTCCAGGTCGCTCACCACCGGCACTTGCTTGTTGTCCGCACCGAAGACCGCGGCAGAGATCGACAGCGTGCCGAGAATCGACACCGAATCGACCCGCTTGCGGTCTGCGTCGACCACGCCCAGTGTGCCGGGCTTGCTCTTCTCCCCGCTGTGCAGCACCTCGGTCCCCGGCCCGGTCCACGACGGGAACAGTCCCCCGGAGATGTGGATGTTGGACTGGGACCTACCGGTGGGCGAATTTGCTTTCGGATCGCTGAACACAAAGGCCCAGGCCCCCGTCCACGGCGGGGCGCCCGCGGGGTTGGTCAGGTCGATCGTCACCGTCTTCTCCGACTGCCAGTGGTAGGAGATGTTCACTCCGTCCTGGGTGAGCGCGGTGTTCTGCCCGACCGCCTTGACCGACAGCGGCACGACGGCGCCGTTGGGCAGCACCAGCTGTGCGTCCAGACCGGCGACGGTCGCCTGGCCAAGAATGTGCACCGACTTGATGGACGCATCCAGCACGAAGCGGTGCTTGTCCTGCTCGCAGGGGGCGCCCTGGCAGATGCCGGCCGTGCGCTTGACCGGCGGTTGCCCCGGCGTGCTGAGTCCGTCGAGGGCGAACAGCAGCTCGTCGATGTTGGACGCGAGGGTGAAACGACCCGGCGTAGGGGTTACCTGGGCACCACACGGGGCGCCGTTGAAGGGCACGCCGGTGGTGATCGACTTGAGCAGATCGAAATCGCGGTTGTCGGTCCTCGCCGAGCTCAGCCCGAAGCTGAAGGTGAAGACGTTGGAGGTCCGGAGTTGGTCGATGAGCCCGGTGGGGCGACAGATCGACTGCGTAGCCGCATCGATGGCCTTGCCGGCCGCCGCGTCATCGGTGACCTGCAGGCCGGGTGCGTAGGGCTTGGTGGTGCCGTAGTTCTTCTTGTCGTCCGGCGAGACACGCGGCGAGATGTCCAGCTTGCCGTCGGTGAACCAGGCGATGGCCTGGCACCGTGGCGCGCCCTCGGCGTTCTTCGGCTGGCTACTCAACTGCTGGCGGGCACCCTCCAGCGCCTTCCAGTAGTCGGTCTCGAACCCGGTGTTGCGCTGCCGGAAGGAGTCCAGGCCCTGCTGGAGCCCGGGAAGGCTCGCGTCGGTGAGGGGGGTAAACGGTGTGGCCTGGTCGAACTTGTCGGCGAAACCGGCGAGGGAGACGGTGAGCTTGACCTTGGATGTCGCGGCGAACGACTGCAGCCGCTGCAGTAGATACTGTCCTGCGGTGACCCGCGCGTTATTGGGGTCGGTGCTCTGCAGGCTGGAGGACTCGTCGACCAGCACCAGCAGGTCGCCCTGCTTCTGGTTGGTCAGGCAGGCGCTGTAGTCGGTGAACGCGTCGGTGCCCGCAGCCGGCGGCGCCTGGGTGGGCACGGGCTGAGCAGGACCGACCTGCGGTGCCACCGCCTGAGCACCCGTCGAACCGATCAGTGCGCTGGCGCTCAACACCGTAGCGACCAACCCCAGGCGCACCCAGGTTCTCGGCGACCTCACAGCCGTCCAGCCCACTCGGCGATGCGCCAGGCACCGGCCGCGACGCCGAGTACGGCCAACACCAGCACCCCCCGGTACGCCCAGGGCAGCCAGGAGGGGAAGGAGTACAACGGGCGCGCACGTTGGCCGGTGTCCACGATGGTGAAGGTCGCGAGCAGACCGATGGCCACCGGTCCGGCGAGTACCCACGCTGCGACCGCGATGGGGATGTGCGTTCCGAGCACCAGGGCGAGCACCATCCCGACGGCGGCCACCACGGCACCGAGCACCAACCACAGCACCGGCGGCCGTACCTGTTCCATCGACGGTGGGACGCGGGACATCGTGTCGTCGGCGAAAGGGTCGGCGACGGGCGCCGCTACCCCGAACTGCGGAACCTGTCCGAACGGGCCGGGCGCTGGAGATCCGAAGGCTGGGGGTCCGGGCGCTCGCGATCCAGGCTGCGGCGGCCCGAAGCCACCAGCGCGCCCCGGGCCGGGCTGGGGAGCGAAGGACGAGGGTGGTCCGCTGGGCGGACTGCCGAACTCGCTGAAGTCGAACGGATCCGACCCGTCAGCCATCGCAGCCCCCTCTCGCTCGCGCGCCTATAGGTGAACGCCGTAATCTTGCACGATGCCGCGCAGGCCGCTCGCGTAGCCCTGGCCGACGGCGCGAAACTTCCAGTCGCTGCCGTGCCGGTACAGCTCGCCGTAAATCATGGCGGTCTCGGTGGAGGCGTCCTCGGTGAGGTCGAAGCGGGCGAGCTCGGTGTTCCCGGCCTGGTTCACCACTCGGATGAACGCGTTGTTGACCTGTCCGAAGTTCTGGCCCTTCGCGTCGGCGTCGTCGATGGACACCGGAATCACAATCTTTTGCACGTCGCTGCCCAGCGCGGCGAGGTCGACCTTGATCTGCTCGTCATCTCCCTCTCCCTCACCGGTCCGGTTGTCCCCGGTGTGCTCGACGGCCCCGTCCGGCGACTTCAGGTTGTTGTAGAACACAAAGTGGTTGTCGGACAACACTTTACCATTCGCTCCACACAGCAGCGCGGAGGCATCCAGGTCGTAGTCCACCCCGGTGGTGGTGCGCACGTCCCACCCGAGACCCACCACCACGGCGGTGAGTCCGGCGTCGCCCGCCTCCTTGGTCAACGAGACGTTGCCGCCCTTGCTCAGCACTACGCTCACTGCTAGCTCCTCTCCAACGTCGGGACGCCTCAGACCACCGTGGCAACCACCGGCAGTAGTTCCTTGAACGTACGGCCGTTGGCGATGGCGCCGATGGCGGTCATGTTCCATCCCTGCTGATCCCGCGTCACCTTAGCCATCACCTGGGCATTGTGCGTACCGGAACCGGTGAGGTCGAACCGGGCTAGCTCGGTCTCGGTGCTCGCGTCGACCAGGCGGCAGAACGCATTCTCGATCTGGGTGAAGTTCTGCCCGGTGAAGGAGTTGACCACAAACACCAGCGTCGTCACCGTCGGCGAGAGCGCCTGCAGATCGACGATGATCGACTCGTCGTCGCCCTCGCCTGCGCCGGTGAGGTTGTCCCCGGTGTGCTCCACGGCGCCGTCCTTGCTGCGCAGCTGGTTGAACCACACCTGGTCGAGCAGGCGACCGGAGGCGTCGAAAATCAGACACGAGGCGTCGAGGTCGATGGTCTGACTCTTCAGCCCCCCGAACAGCCCCTTCTTCTTCATCGCATCCCAACCCAGGCCCATCCGCACCCGAGTGAGAGTTCCGCCGCCCTGCTTGGCGAGCGAGACCTGCTGTCCTTTGGCGAGACTGATTGTCATGGCCCTGACGCTAGCGGCTCGTGTTCGTTAGGGGAACTGCGCACCAACGGGCGTAAGTGCACAATTCAGCTGTGCCCAGCCAAGGACCCGTGTCCCTCAGCCGTCCCGAGCCGCACGTCGGCGTGCTCACCATCGACAATCCACCACAGAATGCACTGAACAAGGTCGCGCGCGAGGGCGTGGTGGCCGCACTTGCCGAGCTCGGCGCCGACCTCGAGGTGCGCTGCGTCGTCCTCACCGGGGCCGGCCGGGCCTTCTGCGCCGGCGCCGAGTTGACCGAGACCCGACGGGTGGCCACCGGAGCCGATGAGGCGCGGCGGTACCTGCAGGAGTTCGACGATCTGGTGCTCGCCATCGAGGCGTCTCGTGCGCCCGTCGTCGCCGCCATCAACGGGCCCGCGGTCGGCGGTGGCCTCGAGGTGGCCCTGTCTTGCGACATCAGAATCGCCGCCGACAGCTCGTTCTTCGTTGCCGCCGGGGTGAATGTGGGCCTCATCGCCAACTTCTGGCGGCTCACCCGCACCGTGGGCCTGGGCCCGGCTAAGGAGATGGTGCTGACCGGCGACCGGTACACCCCGGCCCAAGCCCTGCGGTGGGGCCTGGTCACCGAGGTGCATCCGGCCGCTGAGGTGCTCCCTGCCGCATTGACCAAGGCCCGGCGCATTGCCTCCCGCGTTCCGCTGTCCGTGGAGAAGGTCAAGCAGTCACTGGCCGCCGCCCAGACCATGAACCTCGACACTTTCATGGCCGTGCAGGGTGAGGCATTCGTCCAGCTTGCCGCCAGCGCAGACCACACCGAGGCGCTGGACTCATTCCTGGCCAAACGCGCTGGCGTCTTCAGCAGAGAGTGAGTACGACATGAGCACACCGATCGACTGGCTGGACGGCGTCGTGGGGGCAGGCACCGAACGGCTCGTGCAAGCCCATCACCGCCGCCGTCTCAGCAAGCTCGGCCAGCTGGATGCGCTGGAACCCACCGGCCCCGGCCTCTGGGCCACCAGTGGTGGCACCGAACCGCGCAGCGGCAGCAGCCTCGAGGTCCTCATCGACGGCGACCAGGCACTACCGCGGATGGCTGAGCTATTGGCGACCGCGCAGTCCACTGTGCACATCGCCGGCTGGCACCTGGAGCCCGACTTCGTCCTGGATCGCGAAGGTGACGGCCGCGGCCTACGAGACATCCTGGCCGAGTTGGCCGAGCGGGTGCAGGTCCGAGTGCTGCTGTGGGCCGGGCCGCCGCTGCCCGCATTCCGGCCGCACCGCTCCGACGTCCGCGCGATCCGCGAGCAGCTGACCCGCGGCACGCGGATCCAGTGCCTGCTGGACGCTCGCGAGCGCACCATGCACTGCCACCACGAGAAGCTGGTGATCATCGATAACGTGCAGGCGTTTGTGGGCGGGATCGACCTGACCACCCTGAGTGGGGACCGCTTCGACGCGAACGCCCATCCCGAGCGCGGCGCCATCGGCTGGCACGACGTCGCGACGCTGGTACGGGGCCCCGCCGTGCACGACGTCGCCGAGCACTTCCGGGACCGCTGGCAAGATGTTGCGCGCGAGCCGCTGCCCGTGAGCGAGCCGCCGCCACCGGCCGGCGACCTCGATGTGCACGTGGTGCGCACGGTGCCCGACGGGACCTACGACTTTGCGCGGCACGGCGAGTTCTCCATCCTGGAGAGCTACGTGCGCGCGCTGCGGTCGGCGCAGCAGCTGATCTACCTGGAGAACCAGTTCCTGTGGTCGACGGAGATCGCCACCATCCTCGCCGACAAGCTGCGCCACCCGCCGACGCCGGAGTTCCGGATGGTGCTGGTGCTGCCGGCCAGTCCGGCCAACGGCAAGGACACCACGCGCGGTCAGCTAGGCACCCTGATCGAAGCCGACGTCGACGAGCGTTTGCTGGCCGCCACCATCCGCTCCGGCGGCGGCGCGTCGAACTGCTACGTCCACGCCAAGGTAGGCCTGGTGGACGATCGCTGGCTGACGGTGGGCTCGGCGAACCTCAACGAGCACTCCCTGTTCAACGACACCGAGATGAACGTGGTCAGCTGTGACCCGGAGCTGGTGCGGGACACCCGGTTGCGGCTGTGGGCGGAGCACCTGGAACTCGCCCGCGATGAGATCTCCGGCGACCCACTCACGGTGGTCGAGCAGCACTGGCGTCCACTATGCGTAGCCGGGCTGAAGCGCCAGGAGGCCGGCGAGCCCGCGCACCACCGGCTGATGGCACTGCCTGCGGTGTCCCGACGCTCGGCGCGGCTCAATGGGCCGATGCGCGGTCTCTTGGTCGACGGCTGAGCGGCGGGACCCAGCGCGGCTTCTGCGTACTTCCGGGCTGGGGCGGAGCAGTTAGAGCTCCGAGGCGAGCGGAACCTCGGCGGCAGCCCGGTCGCTCATCCACTCGCGCAGCACCTTGGTGGCCCATACGTCGTCGGCGTTGTAGTCGAGCAGCCGCTGGCGCTGGGTCGGATCCTCGGGCAGGCCGTCCATGCCGACCGCCGCCCGGTACCAGCCCATCGAGGCCTCACCGCCCGCTTCGGCGTCGCGCCAGGCGAACCCGGCCACCGGCGCCACCTTCTTCAACCCCTTGCCCTGCGGGCAGAGAAACGCCGCACTCACGGCGGCATACACATCCACCCATTGCGCACTGCCGATGAACTCACGCACCTGCACCTCGGTCGGGACGCCCGCCATCCCGGCAAAGCGAACGGCCGAGGCCAGCAGCCAGCGATTCTCGGCGGCCTCGGAGTAGCAGTAGGCAGCGAAAGTCTTACCTTCATCGGCCGCGGCGGTGCGCACCGTCATCAGCCAGGTCCAGAAGCCGGCGAACGAGCGCCCCTCGTCGAGGCTCGGCAACGGATCCCAGGTCGCGAACGGGCGGTACACCGGGTCGACGCCATCGGCGCTGAGCAAGGTGCCCCACAGGTAGGCGCCGTGCTCCAGGTAGCTCTCCATATCCACGTCGACCTCGACGTCCGCGCGCTGGATGCGGACCTCCTCGGTGCGCCGGACCAGGGAGAAATCGCCTTGCCAGGCCTTGGCCAGCACCACGGCGTCGGCGAAGGGCGCACCGAACCAGCCCGTTGGGAGCTGGGATACCGCCGCCAGTTGGTCCACGGTGGATATACCGGCGTCGCGCAGCAGGGTGGCCTGCGCCCCCTGCACCACCAGGCTGACGTCGCGAGAGCGCTGCAGCTCGGCGTGGCAGCGCGACCACCACAGGCAGCTACGGCACTCGCCGATCCGCGACGGTTGCGTCAGGGAGTGACCGGTGACCACCGCCAGGCGATCAGCGAACCGTAGGTCGTACTCCTGCACGCTGCTGTGCCCGCCCGGCCAGCTCGGCGCCACCAGGTCGTGCACCACGATGCAGTCGCCGTCCAACCCGATTGTCCCACCCAGCTGGGCGTCGGCGGCAAGGCCGAGCCTCTGCAACATCCGGGTCAGATGAGCAAGGCGGAGCTGGTCGCGCGGGTGGGAGCGAATGCTGCGGGTGGCGTCGATCTGCGGGTCCCACGTGAAGAGTTCGCTGGTGCGTCCACCGCTACCTGGATCGGTGGTGCGGTGGTTGACCACTAACACCGGCAGGTAGCCCGAGCCGTGGCGGATCAACAGCTCCACGCGGCCACGGCGGCCGGCTTCCACGTCGAGGGGCAGCACCGGCCCCCAGATCCGCTCTGCCCCGGCGGCAGCGGCCTGCAGGGTCTGTTCTACCCGAGCCGCGACGGGCACTGCGGCGGAGATCTGCACAGTGGCGGGCATCTCGTGGATGAGGAGCGCACCAATCCGCTGCCGATGGGCGGCGGCGTCGGCCTGGCGCTGGCGCACCCCGGCATCGACCACGCCTTCCGGACGTGCGTGCGTGTGGTCCAGGTACACCCGGTGGCGGCAGCGGCTCAGGTCGGCCGCGTCCAGCAGCACGGGGCGCACGCGCTGCTGGGGCCGGTCCACGATGACGAACAGTAAGCGCTCGCCTAGGCTGCGTCGGACGGTAGTGCTGGCCGATGCACCGGAGGAACCCACTGATGGGGCTGTTGAGAAAGCGCAAGCGCACCACCCGACGTGCCCTGCGCAAGGCGCACACCAAGGCCCTCAAGGCGCAGGCGCAGGCCGAGAAGAAGTTTCAGCAGAAGCAGGCCCGCCGCGCGGCCAAGGACCGGAAGAAGGGCAAACCCGACGCAGTGGTCGTGCAGCAGGCTGCGGCGGTACCTACCGGGGACTCACGCGCGGACAAGAAGGCCAGGAAGAAAGCGCTGGAGCAGGTCTCCACGCCCAAGAAGGTGAAGAACATGCTGGCCATCGCGCGGATGCTCACCCCCGTGCTCGCGCCGTTGGCGTACAAGGCGGCGACCGCGGCCCGCGCTCAGCTCGACGCGGCACGGGCACGCAAGATCGGCGTTGACGTCCACCAACTCGGCGACTTCACCGGGCACGGGGCCGCGCTCAACGCCCGGATCGCCGGCCTGGAGAACTCCCTCAAGGAATTGAGCGATGCGGACGCCGGACAGTTCCGGGACGCCACCCGCACCCGCCTCACCGATCTGGCCACCGCGGTGCACGCTGCCGAGCGCATGCCCACCGCCCGGCGCAAGGCGGCCCACCGCGCCGTGGCCACCGAGCTGGACGACATCGACGCGGCGGTGCTCAGCCGGCTGGGTGTGCGCGAAAATCGGTGACGCTGCCCAGCAACGCGGCGTCCTGGCCGGGCGGCTGGGCGGCTTCACCAGAATTGCCACTCCACGGCCAGAACTGAAAGCGTCGGCGGTCGCGCTGTGCGTGGTGTTGACCGCCGACGGCCTGCCCGCACTGTTGATCACCCGCCGCACCCGCGGCCTGCGCGCGCATGCCGGTCAGTGGGCGCTGCCCGGCGGCCGCTGCGACCCGGGCGAGTCGGCCGAACGGACCGCACTGCGTGAGCTCGACGAGGAGACCGGGGTGAACCTGCCGCGCTCCGCAGTCCTGCGCGTGCTGGACGACTACGTGTC